>Ga0164242_10000010_pt1 | contig 265401 bp, 237 predicted proteins | sample OricomgcompostMG_FD_108783 | JGI IMG/M metagenome (GOLD analysis project Ga0164242, IMG submission 108783) | Miracle-Growth compost microbial communities from Emeryville, California, USA - Original compost - Miracle growth compost (MG) ...
ATCTCGAAGCACCCGCACATCCGGGTGGCGGTGCTGGAGTGGAGCCTGCAGCACACCTACGACTGGCGTGCGGGTCTGCACGCGGCGGGCAGCCTGATGCTTTATGAACAACTTAGTCCGGGGCTCACGATGGCGTGTCCGGCGCTGCTGATGCGCAATACGACGGATGATCCGAAGTGGACCTCGTCGATCTACCACGACCACGTGGGCTGGTTCCCTGGCGGCAGCTACGCGGTCCAGAAGCTGTTTCGCGAGCATTACGCGGAACGCTACCTGGCGGCGACGATGGGGACGATTCACGATATCCCGGAGGAGAGCCAGTTCTTCGACAAGATCTCGACGCAGATTCCGACCGAATGGCAGCCGGAAACAGTGGACGCGATCGTGACGTCGAGTGCGGATGGCCGCCGCATCGTAATCAAGGCCGTAAACTACCGGCCTGAGCGCAATGTGCTTCTGGTGCGGCTCAAGGGAGAGCGGGTTCCCGCGCGGGCGACGGTAATGCGCCATAGCATTACGGCTGATCCTTCGGCGAAGGCATCCATGGAGCATCCGGATGCACTGCAGACTGTCAGCCGCGCGATGGAGTACGCGAAGAACCTCTCGCTGGAGCTTGAGCCGTACACCGTCGCGGTTGTGGAGATCCGGGCGGAGTAAGCGACGGTCAGGAAGTGCTCTTACCCATCATCTTGACGAAGTAGAAGGTCATGCGGGTCTGGCCGGTGTTGCGAACGCCGTGCAGCTCGTTGGATTCCGCGAAGACCATGTCCCCAACCTTTACAGGAGTGGCGACACCGTTTATGAAGAACTCCCCTGTGCCCTCACCCACGATCATGATCTCTTCTTCGGGATGGCGATGCGGTGGATGCGGCTGCGCACCGGGCTCCAGGGTGACGAGGCCGGAGGCAAGCGCGGCAAGCTGCTTTGTTGGGCCGTTGAAGTGCACGTAGGCTTTAGCGCCGGGCGCGGCGCCCTCGGCCTGGAGGCTGTCTGCCTTGACCACGCTGCTCTTGAGGAGCGGACCGCCGGTCTTTGTGTCGACGTGGGTGATCTGCTGTCCGGATTGCGCGACCGCCTCGGGCACCAGGGCTGCGCCTGCCAGAGCTGCGGCGGAGGCCAGAAGTTCTCTTCGGTTCATTGTTCCCTCTCCGCAGCAAGTGTACCGGAGTGGCGGTTCGTTCTGATTTTGCTGCAGGGATGTTTATTCTTGTGGACGAGGACGGTGCGGTCTAGAAAACAGGCAAACCGCAGATCCTTCGACTGCGCCCTGCGGGCTCCGCTCAGGATGACACCGGGCCGATTTGGATCGGGGAGGTAATGGTCCGGTTTGGGGGTGGTTCGAGCTGCGCTCGAATTGGGCACTCAGGCGATGGGAGCCGCATGGATGCGACAACCGGCAGGAAGCGTTTCTTGGAAGCAAAGGCCAAACTTATTTTCTCGGTGTCTAAGTATAAGGAGATCAGGAGCCTAACACCGAGCGGCCGGAGCGGCATTTTGTTTGTTATCTCAAAGCACTTTGTCTTGGAGAGACTAAATGATTCGTATCGGACTCACAGTGCTGATTCTGGCGACAACCTTCTATGGCTCGAGATTGTCCGCTCAAGATTCGTCCGCACAAGAATCAACCGACCTTAAGGTCGAATTGCGATCTGCTACCGGCTCGCGCCGCTTCCACCTTGGAGAAGCGATTCCGCTGGAGGTCCTCATCTCCAGCAGCACGCCTAACCGTTATCTAGAGCCGTGCACGATGTTTTGGGAAAGCTGCTTTGGATTTCCGCATTGCCGCTACTTTACCCGGTGGTCATTCGAGGTTACCCCAATCCACGGATGGACGGATGTAGGTGGGCATGGCTGCGGGGCAATGAGCGGCCCCATTGTCGATCTCAAGAGCTCCGACCTTACAATAGAGCCGAAAAAATACGCATATACCCTTACCAACAGATTTCGCTTCGATTCGCCAGGAAAATATTCGGTTCGATTGTCGATCACTGTAGGTTTGGATGACGAAACGAACTCGATTGGGAGATCGCTCGACGCTAAACAGAATCCCCATTTTGTAAAGAAGATGGCCGAGACGGAATTGGAGATCGTCCCGGCAGAGGATCAGCGGAAAGAGCATCCTTGAGCAGGAGTTGTCTGGGCTTCGGCGGACAGTGCAATCCGACTAACTGCGGAGCGTACCTCCCGCGGCGGTGATGGCCTCGATGAGGCGGCTGGACCAGGTCGTCATCTCCTCGTCGCGTAGCGTGCGGTCGTGGGACTGGAAGACTGTGCGGAGAAGGAGCGAGTAGACGCCGGGGTACTTCTTGGCGTCGCCTTCCACTGCGCCGTGCCGGCTTCGCTCAGGATGACACGATTTTTGGGTATGTTCGGGATGGGGTATGGGCCGGTTTGCGAAGGGTTCGAGCTTCGCTCGGATGAACCCACCTTAGGGACCATGAAGCCGTTGCGAAGATGGGGCACCCCCACCCGGACCCCATATCTGGCACCGATGTAGGTATCCTCCGAAAAGTAGGAACAAGGAATCAGACGAAGGTGTCCAAGGGAGTAGGAGGTTCTTTGTGAAGCAATTTGCTAATCCTCGAGCCAACAAAATTGTGAGCTTTTCAGCAGCAGTGTTAGGCGGCTTGCTTGTTAGTTCCTCACTGATGTTCTCTCAACCAGCATCCAAGTGCCCCGTTATAGGGACTCCGCAGGTTAGCCATGAGCTTGTGAGCGTAGAGAATCGGACAACACGGTCGGTCTACCGCAGAGGCGAACGGATTTCCGTGGAACTTGTCCTGCAAGCTGGTCCACACGGTGCGTTGCTGCCAGACTTCTTCGGAGCATTTATTAAGACGTGCAGACACGGGTTTGCCGCCGCGGTTTTAACTCTCAACGGCGGATCAGCTGATCCTCATGCAACGGGTTGCGGCACGGCAGGCCCACCACCACCGATCACATACGCGGAACTCCATGCGGGAGAGACTCGCACGTGGAGCACAGATCTTCCGACAGCCTCGATTGCTCCTGGTCACTACTGTTTGTATGCGGAATATCTGAACTCAGAGGAGGAGGCATCCTCGGGTCTCCCGAAGGAAGCGGCAGCTCTGATAGCCCGAGGCCACATCGCTGCCACACCTATACCAATTGAGATTCGAAAGTAGGGTGCCATCGAGACGAACGGTTGCGGATTAGATCCCGTTTGACGGGATCAGCGCTTCAGCCGCGGAGCGTGCCTCCGGCGGCCGTAATCGCTTCAATGATGCGGCTGGACCAGGTCGTCATCTCCTCGTCGCGCAGCGTGCGTTCGTGGGACTGGAAGACGGTGCGGAGGAGGAGAGAGTAGACGCCGGGGTGCTTTTTGGCGTCGCGCCAGATTTCGACTGGTTTGCGGCTCTGCAGCTCGGGGATGGCGAGGGCGTCGATGGAGGCTGCGATGGTGTGCCATTGGACCGAGTCGGGAAGGACGAAGGAGAAGTCGCGCTCTACCGCCTGGTAGCGGGAGAGGTCGTGCGAGGTAGCGCGGCGGAGCGGGAGATCGTAGAGCAGCTTGAGGTCGAGCTGGGCCAGGTAGACGGGCTGGCGGAGCTTTCGCTTCTCGCGCTCGGAGGCTACGAGTTCGCCGAAGCTGGCGAGCGGCTGGTTATCGAGCAGAGCGATGGCGGAGCGTCCGGGTTCGAGCCATGCTGGAGTGCCGGCGGTGGTGAAGGTGAGGGCCTGCTGGCCGCCGGGAGGCGCGAAGATGGAGACGAGGGATTCGATGACTCCCTTGAGCTCGAAGATGGGAGCGTCGGCTGTGGGGTAGAGGCGGCTCTCAGGGGCTGCAGCGGTGGTGATGCCGAGGGAGAGCTGCGGGGCCTCGTGGACCTCGGTGATGAAGCCGGCGTCTGCGGCTGAGGTTCCGGTGAAGACCTCACCCTGTTCAAAGAGTCGCGCTTCGCGGACATCGCGATTGAGGTTGTGGGCCAGCATGGTCGCCATGCCGGGCACGAGCGACGGACGCAGCAGAGAGGCTTCTTCCGAGAGAGGGTTTTCCATCTCGACGGTTCTGCATTTGCCTGAAGCTGAGCCGTAGAAGAGGTCTGCGTCCTGGCGGCTGGCGAAGGTGCTGGAGACGGCCTCGCTGAAGCCGAGTTCGAGCAGGCGCTGACGGACGGCGGTCTGCGCTGCAGCCCATGGAGAGTCGGTGACGGGCAGCGCGGTCGGCAGGGTGTTGGCGAAGCGGTTGTAGCCGTAGACGCGGGCGATCTCTTCGATGAGGTCGATCTCGCGCTCGAGGTCGAGACGCCAGGAGGGCAGCTTGACCTGGTAGAGGTCGATTCCGTGCAGGACGAGCTCGCAGCCGAGCGAGGTGAGGAAGCGGGAGACGATCTCGCTGGTGATGCCCTGCGGGTCGATGGTGGCGCCGAGGTGGCGCTGCACCTGGGCGACGGAGAGCTCGATGGGAGCGCGACTGGCGGTGCGCTGGGCGACCTCGGGGTCGACGATATCGACGAGCTCGCCTTCTATGGAGCCTCCGCTCTCGAGGATGAGCTGGGAGACGAGGGCGTTGGCGAGGGGGGCGGCGTTGAAGTCGGCTCCGCGCTCGAAGCGATGGCTGGCGTCGGTGTGGAGCAGGTGGCGGCGGGAGCTGCGACGGACAGTGGCGGGGTCGAACCATGCGGCTTCCACGAGGATGTTCTTCGTCTCGGGGGTGATCATGGAGTCCCAGCCGCCCATGACTCCGGCGAGTGCCAGGGCCTTCTTTTCATCGGCGACGACCAGGTCATCGGCTTCAAGGGTGCGCTCGGTGCCGTCGAGCAGGCGCAGCTTTTCGCCTTTGCGGGCGAGACGAACGACGATGCCGCCCTCGATCTTGTCGAGGTCGAAGGCGTGGGTGGGGTGGCCCATACCGAGCAGAACGAAGTTGGAGGCATCGACGGCGTTGGAGATCTGCTTCTGGCCGAGCAGGGTGAAGAACTCGGCGACTTGTCCGGTGCTGGGACCGATGGTTACGTTGCGCAGCACCTGTGCGGTGAAGCGACCGCAGAGCCCTTTGGCGGAGGAGTCGATGCGAACCGGGAAGGACGCATCAACGAGGGTGCCTATGGGGAGCTTTGGGTGCAGCGGATTGAGCGGGAGGTTGTAGATGGTCGCGGCCTCGCGGGCGATGCCGTAGTGGTTCATGGCGTCGACGCGGTTGGTGGTGATGTCCATTTCGAAGAGATGACCGTTCGCATGGCCGTTACCTTCGCCCAGCGGATGGACGCCTTCTACGGCGACGCCGCGAAGAGTGAGGTCGTCGGCGAGTTGCCGATCGGTGACGGTGAGTGCAGGAAGGTAATGGCGCAGCCAGCGGGTTAGAACTTTCATGATGGACGCTTCCAGTCTAAATGGTCCTTCGCGGACGGCGAATTGGCCTTCGGCGCGGGCCTCCCGTTGGTCGGCGCGAAGATATTATGCTGACCGGTATCAGGCCAGTGGCGCAGCCGCTATACAAGTCGCGAAGTTGCCCGCAGCCCGCGTACCGCACCCGCGCGGCAGTGTCATCGGTGGTCGCCGGTGAATTCGGTAGGTTTGTGCACAAAGATGCAGTCCTGTGGAGGCTTGTTGATGAGGCGGTTCCGATGGATTGGGATGGCCTGTGTGCTGGTGGTGGCAAGCGGTGCGGTGAGGGCGCAATCATCCGGGATACTGGACCGTGACCTGACGGAGGTCTCTGTCCCGAAGCTGGAGACCCTGTATGCCGCTCATCAATACACGGTGACGCGGGTGACGGAGTGGTACCTGGACCGGATCGCCCGCTACGACGGCACGTACAAGGCTCTGCTGCATGTGGACCGTGGGACGGATACGTCGAACTCGATCCGGCAGCCGGCGGCGAACAATAGCCTGGTGGGATTTATGCCGACTCGCGGGCTGACGAGCATTGCGGGGATTGATCCCGCTGGATAACGCGCACGATCAGCGATGATTCATCACCGGTCGAAGGATGGAGGCGAGTGCAAATGTGATTTGCAACTCGCCAAATAAGTCGTTCACCAGCTAAACTTTCCGTGCTTTTGAAACGTCTCAATTCAAGGTCTGAATATCATGCCAATGTGGAAACGCTCCTTGTCTCAAGCCGGATTTGTTCGCGTTTGTGCGTGTGCTGCAACGGTCTTCTGCGTTCTGCCGGTAGCGCGAGCGCAGGAGGTTCCACCTGCGCTGGTTTCTCCTCCGGTGCGTCCCCCGGTGCAGGGGCCGGATGGCAGGATGCTGCCTGGCATGCCGAAGTTCCACGATCCGGCTCCGTATGACATCGACGAGCACACGGGGTTCAAGCAGATCTTCGACGGCAAGACGTTCAACGGTTGGGATGCGGACCCGAGCATCTGGCGGGTGGAAGACGGCGTGATGGTCGGCGAGACCTACGAGGGTAAGCCGAAGGGAAATAACTACATCGTCTACCGCGGGGACAAGACGCGGGACTTTGACCTGAAGCTGCAGATGAAGATTGAGAAGGGCGGCGGCGGCGGAATTCAGTACCGCAGTGTGACCGGGATTCCCTGGACGCGCCCGCAGCCGAAGGGCGTTCCTCCGTACGACCTGAAGTTCATGATGACGGGGCCGCAGGCAGACTTCTGGTTCCCGGTGACGGCGAAGTCGGCCGACTACACGGGCCAGTGGTACTCGGAGAACACGATGCAGGGCATTCTTGCTTATCGCGGACAGGTGACGGAGGCGTTGCCGGGGCAGCCGAACCGGCTGGTCGCCAATATTCGAGACAAGCAGGCCCTGGGCGGCTACGTGAAGGTGAATGAGTGGAATGACTACGAGATCATCGCGCGTGGCGGGGTGATGATGCATATCATGAACGGCCAGTTGATGGCGGTGTTCATCGATGACAACAAGGATTCGGTGAACAACCAGCCGGGTCTGATCGGATTTGAGATTGAGAGCCAGCCCTCGAAGATTTCGGTGCGGGATATCTGGCTGCGGACGTTCGACAAATAGAGGTAGTGGGTGGAACGGAGGACGAATTCGCCTCGGGCCACGCTTTCATGGTGTGGGGCCATGGTGGTCTGAGGTGGATTCGACCGCAATCGTGGCGTGAGTGCGTCGAGCGCCGGGCGATTGAACAGAGTTTCGCGCCTTTCTGCTACAAATAGGGAACAATCCTCGTACATCCGGGCCTGAAGTCGACCTGGAAGGCGTGCCGCTCGGTCGCGTCTTCGAGACGCCACCTTTCCACCATGCTGTTGTGAGATGAAGGAGACTGACCATGCCACTTCCGAACGATGAGAAGCTGATTGCGCTGAGCGAAGAGATCCTGGAGGAATTCGAGAAGATCTTTGGGCCTCAGCCGGGGTTCAGGCCGGCGCATGCCAAGGGCCAGATGCTGACAGGCACCTTTACGCCTTCTGCGGAGGCTGCTTCGCTGACGCGCGCGCAGCATGCGGTACAGGCGTCAACGACGGTGACGGCGAGGTTCTCGGATTCGACCGGCCTGCCGCTGGTCCCCGATACCGATGCGGGCGCCGATCCTCGCGGACTGGCGATCCGGTTCCACCTCGCAGAGCATGTTCATACCGACATCGTGGCGCACTCTGCAGATGCGTTTCCGGCGACCGACGGCAGGGAGTTCCTGGAGTTTCTGCGGGCCGTGACCCAGGAGGACAAGTCGAAGGTTCAGGAGTTTGTCGGGAGCCATCCGAAGGCGCTGGCGTTTGTCCAGGCCATTACTCCGCTGCCGGTGAGCTTTGCGCAGGAGAAGTACTTCGGGCTGACGGCGATGAAGTTCAAGAACAAGGACGGCGTGAGCAAATTCGGGCGCTACACGATTGCTCCGGAGGCCGATGTGGCGCACCTCAGCGCGGAGGATGCCGCGGCGAAGGGCACGAACTATCTGTTCGATGAGCTGACGGAGCGGATTGCGAACGGGCCGATCCGGTTCAGGATCATGGTCCAGATTGCGGAAGATGGCGATAACGTCAACGATGCTACGGTGCACTGGCCGGAGAGCCGCACAGTTGTGGAGTTCGGCACGGTAGAGCTGAAGGAGCTTGTGGCGGATAATGCGCAGGAGCAGAAGCAGATTATCTTCGATCCGATTCCGCGACTGGATGGGATTGAGCCTTCTGAGGATCCTCTGCTGGAGCTGCGGGCAGCGGTGTACCTGATCAGTGGGCGGCGACGGAGGGCGGCTCAGTAGCGGTAACTGGGGCAACCGCAGATCCTTCGACTGGGCACTCCGGGCTTCGCTCGGAATGACACTTCAGGCGTTCTGCGTTGGAGGACGCTGGTACTCCGTACCTGGCAGGTGCGGTTCGAGCTTCGCTCGAATGGGCCGCATCTTTGGCGCGATGGAACTGCGCCGAAGATGCGGCACCCGGCGACTCACCGGTGCTGGTGAACTGTAACCGCTATGCGGCGGCGATCATTCTGGTCAGGCCGTCCTGCTCTTTGCGGGATTCAGCTCCGATAGTGAAGGCGTCGAGCACGCCGGTGGAGAGTGCGTAGCGGATGGCTTCTGCGGGGCGGTCGCGCAGGTCGCCCTGGCCGAGGATCTTCATGCCGACGATGCCTTTGCCGTCGGCGCGCATTTTTTTTATCTCCTTGATGACGGTGGACGGGTCGGCGTCCATGTGTGAGCCGATGGGGTTTAGGCGGACGAGGTCAATGTCGACCCAAGGCGATGCGGCTGCAGCGCGGAGCGCCTGGATGGTGTGGCAGGAGCAGCCGTGGGCGCGAATGACGCCCTTCTCCTTTGCTTCCGAGAGTACGTCCATGGCGCCGCGATAGCGTGTGGTCCAGTCGCCCTCGGTCACGCAGTGGATCAGGACGATGTCGATCATCTCGACGCCGAGCTCGCGGCGATAGCGGTCGAGGTCGCGGCGCAGGCCGGCGGCGTCGCGGGTGTCGGATTTGGTCATGATGACGACCTTGTCGCGCGGCAGCTGCCTGACGGCGTCGCGTACATTGGGGTGCGAGCCATAGGAGTCCGATGTGTCGAAGAAGCGCAGACCATTATCGTGATAGCCGTCGAGCAGGAGGCGTGTAAAAGGATTCGCGCCGAGGCGGGTCTGGTTGGACGCTCCGCCAAAGCCGATGGTTCCTGTGCCCATGGCCAGGCGGGAGGTCCGGATGCCGGTCTTGCCGAGAGTGACCTCATCCTGGGCAGTAAACTTTTTCTGCAGCGGTTCATCGCCGAGCATGGCTGCGGAGGAGTTGCTGGCGAGCCAGGCGGCCCCGAGGCCTTTGGCGGAGCGTCGAAGAAAGTCTCTCCTGAGCATGGCGGCACCTCACTTGCGGAATTAAGATACGCTCGCATGGTCTGGGGTGGCTACAGGCGCGGTGAATTTCAGGTGAGTTTGTGATGGCGGGCACGGACGCGGCTTAGGGCGGTTCGCACATCCTATGGCAGAGAACGTATGTTGGACGAGAGGAGAGGATCTGCATGCGACTGACAAGTAACAGCTTCAATGACGGGGCCCCGATTCCGGGAGAGTTCGCCTTTGCGGTGGCGGACGCGAAGAGTCATGTAAGCACGAGCAGGAACAGAAATCCCCACCTGGCCTGGAGCGATGTGCCGGAGGGGACGGAGTCGTTCGCGCTGATCGTGCATGATCCGGACGTTCCGAGCAGGGGCGATGATGTGAACAAGGAGGGCAGAGAGGTGCCGTCCGATCTGGCCCGGGTAAACTTCTATCACTGGATTGTGCTGGACATTCCGCGAGACACGAGGGAAATTCCGGCAGGAAGCCATAGCGACGGCGTTACGGAGCATGGCAAGCGAGGACCGGCGGGGCCGCATGGAGTTCGCCACGGAATCAACACTTACACCCAGTGGTTCGCGAGCGATCCAGCAATGGAGGGAGACTATTACGGATATGACGGGCCCTGCCCTCCATGGAACGATTCGATTGTCCACCACTACATCTTTACGCTGTATGCGCTGGATGTGGAGAGGATCGAAGTGGACGGTCATTTGACCGGCGACAACGTCGAGAAGGCGCTCGAAGGGCATATTCTGGCTAAAGCGACCCTGACAGGCACCTATACGCTGAACCCGAGGCTGACAGGGAAGTCTGCCTAGAAAGATCAGGGCCCGGCTGAGGCGGAATCTTCTCAGCCGGGCCGCGAAGATTGAGGATAGGTCTGTTTCGCGGGCGAGCATTGTGCTGTTCGGGCGGTTGCTCGGGAGTGAACTTTTTCGATCCAAGGTGTACTGAATCCGCTGCGCTCGTTACACTTGAGTGCATAGCAGATTGCCGTCTCCTGACACCCTCTGAATAAGTAAGGACCCTTGTAGATGAAATTGTGGTTTGCGGTTGTGCTCTCGGTATTGTTTCTGATTCCTGTCTCTTCTCAAGCGCAGGTTGGTCTGTATGTGAATCCGATCGCTGTTCGAGTAAGCAACTCGCAGACGGATTCCGGACCGTTCGCGTTCCTGGGGGAGGGCAGGACCTCGCGGACCTTCTGGGGAGCCAGCATCGGCGGTTACTATGACCATTTCCACGGCAAAAATGTGGACGTAGGCTTTGATCTCCGCGACGTCTATGTGGGCGCCAACAACGCCCGCCTGAACGATTTTCTGATCGGAGTGCGCGTAGTGGCGAAAAACCTTTCGCCATCGTGGCGTCCTTATGTGCAGCTCTCGGGTGGCGCTGGTACGACACGCGCACCTCATACCTCGGTCCGGGTGAGCAGGGGAACGTGGGCGGTGTACGGCGGCGCTGACTACAAGCTGGGAAGCCACGTTGATCTAAGGGCGATTGAAGTGGGTTACGGCTCCCTGGCGACGATGAGCACCGCTGCCATCGGCAACGTAACTGCCAGCTATCCCAGCTCCAATCTGCTGCAGGTAAGCGCCGGACTGGTCTTCCGGATTCGCTAGCCGGCCTGCCGTGCGGTCATGCGCATCATCATAGGATCGCGCGGCCGCAGAGTGATCTTTGCCTGTGGAACCGGCGGTGCCGAGCCCAGGTAGGTCATACGCCAGCGCGAGGCGATCGTAGCAATGGCCAGAACGCCTTCCATCCAGGCGAAGCTTTCTCCGATGCACTGTCTTGATCCCGCGCCGAAGGGGAAGTAGGCGAAGCGAGGGCGAGCTGCCTTGGCTTCCGGCGTGAAGCGGTCGGGGTCGAAGCGCAGCGGGTCGGGATAAAGCTGAGGATTGCGGCTGATCATGTACTGGCTCATGAAGAAGTGCGCACCGGGCGGAATGCAATAGGGTCCCAGCGTGACTGCCCTGGTCGAGAGACGCCCCATGGCCCAGGCCGGAGGATAGATCCGCATGGATTCGGCGAAGACCTGTTCGGTATAGCGCAATGCCGGATAATCCGCGAGCGTAGGAAGGCGGTGCCCTCCGCTGCCGTCGCCCAGAACAGCATCCAGTTCAGCGTGCAGCTTTGCCTCTGCTTCAGGATTCTGTGAGAGCAGGTACCAGGTCCAGGTGAGAGCGTTGGCGGTCGTCTCGTACCCGGCAAGGAAGATGGTCAGCACCTCGTCACGAATCTGCGTGTCGGACATGCCGGTATGTTGTCCGGAGGCGTCGGGCTGCTCGTCGCGGCTGCTGATCAGCATGGAGAGCAGATCGCCCTTGTCCACGCCAGTTCGCTTGTGTTCATCGATGAGCCGGTGGACCACCCGATCCAGCCGCGCCTTCGAGCGACGGAACTTCATGACTCCGGGGATCGGCAGGTGCATCACGCTTTCCATGCGCGGAAACGCGACCAGGAAGTTATAGAGGTCCATGATGGTGTTGACCTCGTCGTTGATGCGGCGAATGTCGTCGGTGACCTCGGTATCGAAGAGCGTGCGGGCGACGATCTCCAGCGATAGAGCCATCATTACAGAGGAGATATCGAGGACCTGCTGGTCTTTCCAGGCAGCGGAGTGACGGTCGGCACTGGCGACGATCTCGCCCGCGTAGGCTGCAATGCGCTGGCGATGGAACGCGGGAGCAACGATGCGGCGCTGCCGGATATGGATGGGGTCGTCGGAGGTGATCAGGCCTTCCCCCAGCAGGATCTTCATGCGGCGGACGGTCCGTTCCTTGACGAAGGAAGATGCCTGAGTGACAAGCACCTCGCGGATGTACTCCGGATCATTGAGGAAGATGATGGAGGTGCCCATGAAGCGGTAATGTGCGATGGGTCCGAAGGTTCGCTGCAGATATTCAAAGAGCCGGATGGGCTCGCCGAATTTGACCCAAGGCTTAAAGGCATAGAAGTGGAGCGGATGCGGGAGTCCGGGAGGGAGCCTCCATCGTCTGTCCTTGTGGTGGGGCATACTGGGTTAGATGACGGACGCCGGAATGCGGGCGGAGACGATTTCGCGAATGCGGGCCCCGATCTGTTCGATGGAGGCGTCTTCACGGAGAGGAACGATGCGTTGCGGTTCGCGTTCCGCGATCTCCTCATAGCCGCGGTAGATGCGGCGGTAAAAGTCGTCGTCTTCTCGTTCGAAGCGATTCTCGTCCGGCCCCTTATTCTGCAGTAGGCGCTGGTTCCTTCCTCGGGCGCGTCGCAGAGATGCTTCAAGCGAGGGCAGCAGCAGCAGGGTGAGGTCGGGCTGAAGATCCTCACAGACGGCACGATGCATCGCCAGGATGCGCTCGCTTCCAAGCTCGCGTCCAGCCCCCTGGTAGGCCTCGGAGGAGTCCGTGTACCGGTCGCAGAGAACGATTGCGCCGGAATGGAGCGCTGGAAGGATGATCTCGTGAATCGCCTGGGCACGATCTGCGAACATCAGGGCCATCTCGGCCAGGGGCGCGATTTGGCCTAGAGCGGCCTCAGAGCGCGAATCGAGCAGAATGGAGCGGATGCGGTCACCAAGAGCGGTGCCTCCCGGCTGGCGCAGGGTGACGACCTGGTGACCTTCCTTTTGCAGCCAGGCGGCAAGACGACGAAGCTGAGTTGTCTTGCCGGAGCCGTCGAGACCCTCAAACGTGATGAAGTAGCCACGAGGCATAACTACAGGATAGCAGCGGAGATGATCGCCGATGTCGAAGCAATGATCTCGCAGGATGCCGGCACGAGCGTGGAAGGAGGCATCCAACCAGACAGGTACAGAGAAAACGGCAGGAGGAGAAGAGAAGATGCTTACATTCATATGGCTGGCCGTCGTGTTCATCCTGGCCCTGGTGGCGCTGTTTGCCTATTCGTCGCGCAACAAAAAGTCCCGGCAGCCGCCCCAGGAGATTACGGCGACAGATCGTGCGATGAACCCGGATCGAAAACGCGCGACGGGCGGAGGAGATGACTGACCTTGAAGGATGCGGCGCCGGGGATGGGGTGAGGATCACTGGCGCCGTGTGGAGGATCTAGCGGGAGGTGTCGATTCTCTGCATGTTGAGGGCAGCATAGCGGTCTCCCGCAACCTGATCCTGGGGGATAGCTGCCTCAAGCTCCATCACCTCGTCTGCAGTGAGATGGATATCGACAGCAGCAGCATTCTCTTCGAGATATTTTCTGCGTTTTGTGCCGGGGATCGGCACTACATCTCTTCCTTTTGAGAGCACCCACGCCAATGCAAGCTGACCCGGCTTGACGCCGCGGCGCTCCGCGATGGCCCTCACCCGGTCGACGAGAGTCTGGTTCCTGTCGAGGTTCTCCGGAGCGAAACGCGGGTAACGCTCGGCGCGGGCATCGCCCGGCGCGAAGTCCGAAGGCTTCTGGATCGTGCCTGTAAGGAAGCCGCGGCCAAGCGGAGAGTAGGGCACGAATCCGATGCCAAGTTCGCGAATGGCCGGAAGAATTTCGTGCTCCACGTGGCGCTCCCAGAGCGAATACTCGGATTGCAGAGCGGTGATGGGATGTACCTTGTGGGCTCGACGAATGGTTGCAGCGGAGGCTTCGGAGAGGCCGAGGTACTTCACCTTGCCTGCTTTGACCAGCTCGGCCATGGCTCCGACGGTGTCCTCAATCGGCACATCGGGGTCGACGCGGTGCTGATAATAGAGATCGATGTGATCGATACCGAGGCGCTTCAGCGAGGCATCGCAGGCCGATTTGACGTATTCCGGCTTTCCGCTGATCTCCCAATAGGTTGATTCGTCCTTTTTGCGGACGTTCGCAAATTTGGTGGCCAGAAAGACCTCGTCACGTCGAGAGCTGATGGTGCGTCCGATCAGTTCTTCGTTGTCACCGATCCCGTACGTGTCGGCAGTATCGAGGAAGTTGATGCCAAGATCGAGCGCGCGCAGGATTGTTGCAGCCGATTCTTCATCGTTGCGCGGTCCGTAGAACTCGCTCATCCCCATGCAGCCCAATCCCATGCGGGAGACGACTGCACCCTGTGAACCCAGTTTCACCTTTTCCATGCTCATGTCTGGCTTAGATGGCGAGGGCCATGGCTGCGTTCCATTTTCTGGGCATGCAGATGCGGAGGCGAACCTTAACGATGGATGGCAGTCTTGTCCTGCCATTCGGTACCGGAGGGCGAAATGATGATGCGGAGCGGGCCCTCGGCGCCTTCCTTCATCTCCGGTCCGTTGGACTTCTGCTCCTTGTTCGCCGCGTCCGTGTAGGTGAGGGTGAGTTTGCCCTCGCCGAGGACCTTGAATCGGTAGTGAAAGTCTGCGCCGGCATCGAGCGTCTGTGTGCCGAAGCTGGCGCTCGGATAATCCACCTCGAGGAGGCGGAGGCGCTGCTGGGTCCGGTTTGAGATGGTTGCGTCAACAAAGGCTGAGTGGCAACCGGAGAGGAGAAGTACAGCAGGCAACGCCAGAAGACCGCGAAGGGGACGCATACATCCTTAAGGTATCAGGCCCTCCCGGCAGGGTGTATGCGGAGGAATCCTGGCAGGTGACAAAGCCGGAGTTGCAACGCGATCAAGAGAACGGAGACGATCGCTCGAGGATACGCGCGGTCAGCACGACTCCAGTACGGGAGTCATGCAGGGTGATCGGAAAGGCGAGTACGCTCCAGGTGACGTTCTGTTCGCCATGGCGCGGCAGGGCAAGCAGGCCGCGACGTGTGCGATCGATGTAGGTCTCACGAGTCTGGGCGACGGTTCGAAGGACGTCGCGCCAGTCCCGCATCAGGGTAGGCATTTCATCGAAGACACAGCGGCCCGGAAACCAGTCTCGGGTTTGTCCAAGATACTCGGCAGCGGCATCGTTGCAGTACAGCCAGACCCCATGGTCGTCAAAGATCTGAACGAGTACATCAGAGCCGATGGCCAGCGAGATGCGCGAGTAGAAGAAGTCTCGTGCGTCGACGACGACGGGCGAGCCGAGACGCTTCGCCTTGAGCGAACTGAGCGCAGAAAGAAGGTCGTCTACCGAGCTGTACCCTTTGAGGAGATGCATGTCCTCGGCGCCGCCAAAATGCCGCTCCAGGGTGGCGGAGAGAATGATGATCGGCACCTGAGGACGGGTCCGGCGGAGATGACTGGCGACTTCGGTGCCGAAGCGGCCCGAGCCAAGGTGATAGTCGAGCACGGCAATATCGATGTCGTTGAAGGCCTCGGTGGCCTCTTCGATTGTCGAGGCGGGTATGCAGCTGTAGCCGTGCTGCCGCAGGATCGCCGTGCGCAGGTGCAGGTTCGCCGGCTCATCATCGAGCAGGAGGACCCGAATATCCGGGGAGGTGGAAGACACACGTATCGTTGTGTTCTCGGGCGGCTCAGCCATCACTGGGAGCTTTGATGCAAATCCCTGCCGTAGGGTCAACGCGGCAAAGCAAATTCAGGCAGGAGAATAAAACTTCAACCTTTGGATGAAGCCTTGAGGCTACGAAGAAGCTCCGGCAGACGGTTCATGAGGGCCACCACGCGGAGCCACTGGCGGTTATCGATGGCAGGGTAGCCGCTGACGACCTTGCCGGCTTCGACGTCGTTTGGGATTCCGCTCTGGGCAGTAGCTATGACCCCGTCGCCTACGTTGCAGTGGCCGGCGACCCCCACCTGCCCGGCCAGAATGACATTTTTGCCGACATGGGTGGATCCGGCCAGGCCAACCTGGGCGCAAAGCAGGGTATTTGCTCCGACCGTGGAGCCATGGCCCACCTGCACCAGATTGTCGACCTTTGCTCCGCAACCGATGCGGGTTTCTCCGATAGAGGCGCGATCGATACAGGAGTTTGCCTGTATCTCGACGTTGTCCTCAAGGACAGCGGGACCGGACTGAAGAATCTTGTACCAACTGCCATCGCTCTGCCGGGCGAATCCGAAGCCATCGGAGCCAACGATGGCCCCGTTCTGCAGAATGACGTTGTCGCCAAGACGGCAGTGCTCGCGGATCGCGGTATGGGAGTGCAGGAAGAGATTGTCTCCGGCGTGAACGTGTGAATAGACGACAGAATGAGCCAGAAGGACGGCGTTGTCGCCGATCTTCACATGTTCGCCTATGACCACGTAGGCCCCCACGTGCGCGTTTGCCCCCAGCTTTGCCGAGGGCGCGATGATTGCAGTCGGATGGATTCCGGGAGCGTAGACCGGCGGCTTGTAGAAGAGCTTGATGGCGTGAGCGAACGCAAGGTAGGGATTGGTGATCCGCAGGGTAGGAGTAGCGATCTCGGCAAAGTCGGGTTCGACCAGAATTGCCGCCGCCTTCGTGCTGCGGGCCAGGGCCGCATATTTCGGGTTGGCGACAAAAGTCAGGTCGCCCGGGCCAGCGGTCTCGATGGACGCTACCCCGGTGATGGTGACGGTGGGGTCACCCTTGAGGGTGGCTCCGAGGCGCTGGGCTAATTCGGCGAGCTTCATAGTGGCGATTCTAGCCGAGCCTGGACAGGCCATGCTTAGTTGGGTTTGGAGTTGGACGGCAGGGCGCGGAACAGATCTTCCTGAAGCGAAACTGTGGAGGCCCCCGGAGACGGCTTCCTTCGCGACGGGGTCGTGATCACTGCAAGCAACTGGAGCCCGGCGATCGAGGAGCGGGGAACATAGATTCGCTGTGTGTTCGATCGCACGTCGGGAGGGACAAGAAACAGTCCGGCATCGTTGAGAACGTCATCGAGCAGAGTGGCATCGAGTGGGGCGAGTCCCTCCAGTTGATCGGGTTCGTTCGCCGGAGTCGGTTGTCCGCGAAAGGACAACCTTAGCCAGAGACCCTCTGTCCGGGGCCGTGCCAGGAAGGTGCGCCGAGTCAGCCGCTCTGGATTGACGGTGTCGTTCAGGTTGAAGTCACGGACATAGGCAATGTGCTTGATCTCGGCGAGGGCCACAGACAGCACCCGGCCCGACAGGTCCAGCAGGTCGACGACCCGATCCCGGTCTCCCGTCCGAAGGCGAACAAAGCCCGAGAGGGGAAGATACCCCGCGACCGTGTCGCCGTGGAGCCGCCTGAGGATCACCTTTTTGTGCGCCGATGACATGATCTTCTTCCGCGGATTGTCGCATGCAGCGCAGAAGGTGTGTCAAAAAAGGTGCCTCAAGAGTAGTCAATTTACCAACGCTGTGTTACATTCAGCTTTTGCGTCTCGGTATTGAGACGATTCTAAACGTTTGATTTTCAGTGGGTTATAGCCCGGAATAGGAAATCGCGTTTAAGACCGGCTTGGAGCAAATGCAACCGATATGGCCGATTACATCTATCTTTTGGAGAACCGGCTTTCGAAGGCGCAGAGAGACGCACTCGAAAAGGTAAGGGAAGTTGCTCGCGCAAAGGGAGTTACGCTTTTCCTTGTTGGAGGGGCGGTGCGGGATCTCACGAGTGGGTCGCCGGTTCGCGATCTTGATGTGGTGGTTCAGGGAAATGCTCTCAAGCTGAAGAAAGATATAGAGAAAGCTGGCGGAAAGCTATCGGGAGACTCCGACCTGACCCAGTCCTTCTTTGTAGAGTTCCCCGAAAGCGTGCGGATGGAGATCGGCACGACGCTATCGGTCACCTACCCGAAGCCCGGCAAGCCGGTATACAGGCCGGCTACGATCCTCGAAGATCTGCGCCGTCGCGACTTTACGGCCAATGCCATGGCGCTTTCCCTCAATGAGGGCTCCTACGGCCTGCTGATGGATCCGCTGAACGGCGTCGCAGACATCGAAAATCGCGAGCTGCGGCTGGTGAACAACTACGGCTTCATCGAGGACCCCGTCCAGATGATCCGCGCGGTTCGCTTTATGGCTCGCCTGGGCTGGCAGATGGACGAGCGCACGCGCAGCCGCTACGAGACGGGCAAGGAAGAGGGCTACATCTCAGCCATGTCGTCGTGGCAGCGGGGGTACGAGACCGAGGAGATCTTCCACGAAGAGGAACCGCTTCGAGTTCTGAGCAGACTCGAGGCCGAAGGTTGGATGAAACACCTCAACCCGGCAGTCTCGGTCACAAAGGCCAACGCTCACGAGCTTGAGAAGCTGAGAGATGCTCAGCTGCAGCTGCAGATCCACGGAATCTACGCTGAAGCCGCTGCGGCCAATTTCCCTCTGCTGACCGCAAAGATGGCCCCCAAGGACATTGCAGCACTCAAAAACAGCTTCGTCCGGAAGGGGTTTGTCGAGCAGATTGACGGGCTGGAGGCGGCGGGAAAGGCGTTCGCCGCGCAGCTTTCGAGCAAGGAGGCGGCAAAGCCGTCGCAGGCCTGGAAGCTGCTGCACTCCGCTCCTGCTGCTTCCGTCCTGTGGGCGGCCCATTACGTCAAGGCTGCAGGGGTTCAGAACAAGCTGAAGAGCTTTTATACGGAATGGCCGCAGGCCCGTCAGCGCATTCCCTATGCCCTGATGCAGGAGATGCGGATTGGTCCCGACCTGCCTGGCTACGAGGAACTCCTGGAAAAACTGTTCTTCGAGCTGATGGATAACCACCTCTCGACCACTGAGGAGCAGAAGGCCTTCCTCGAGCCCTATTCCCCTCCGGCGCCTCCACCTCCGGTCAACCTGCGTCGCGCTCGTGGAGCACGCAAGGAACCGAAGGCAGGCAAGGGAAGAAAGAAGGCCGCGGCAATTGCGGTGGAGGCTGCAGATGCAGCAGCGGCAGAGGCTCCGGCGGAAGTTGCGGTGGCCGAAGCTGCTCCGCAGAGGCCGGCGAAGCAGGCGCCCGCGAAAACTGCTGCCAAGGCTCCCGCGCCAGTAGCTGCGAAGAAGGCTCCCGCTCCGGCAAAGAAGGTTGTGGAGAAGAAGATCGCAGCTCCGGCAAAGAAGGCTGTGCCAACGAAGAAGGCTGCTTCGGCGCCTGCGAAGAAAGCTCCTGCCAGGCCGGTCGCGAAGAAGGCTGCGGATAAGAAAGAGACCAGGAAGGCTCCTGCCCGGAAGCCGGTTGCGAAGAAGCCTTCTCCGCCGGCTAAAAAAGCTCCTCCCGCAAAGAAAGCCGCGGTGAAGAAGCCGGCTCCAAAGACCTCTGCGGCAAAGGCCCCTGCGAAGAAGGCTCCCGCTAAAAAAGCCGCTGTTAAGGCAAAAAAGAGATAACGTCCTCTCGAGGCCCAATGACCAGGATCCGCAGCTTCGGCTGCGGATCTCCTTTTTGCTATCGATCGCGATAGCCGCGGAGAATGGCCACGATCGTTAGAACGAGCAGGCCCGCAGAGCTTAGTCCGAAGATCCACTCGCTGATCTGAGTGGCGACTGTATAGGACGAGGGCACCGTGTCTCCGCGCAGGCGAATCCAGTTGATCGTGCGTGCGATCGAGAGCACCGAAGCGATGAGAGACGCCATGAAGCTGGCGCCCAGAATGATCCAGGCGAGCTTGAGGCCGGGACTGGAGGCCTGCCTGGCGCGGGATCGGTCCACGGCGAAAGTTTACCTCACATGGGAACGGGAACAACGGGATTTTCGCCGCAGCAGTGGCATTCCAATACGAGCTGGTCTTATTGGAAGAAGGCCAGCAGTGCGAAAAGAAAAATCCAGAAGAGCCCCATGGTGTGCCAGTACCAGGCAGTGCAGTCCACCAGAATCTGGCGCGTCTCAAGCTGGCGCGAGACGTAGAGCGCGATCAGCGAGGCGCCAAGAGCTCCGATTCCAAGGAAGAGATGGAAGGCGTGGGTGTAGGTGATCAGGTAGAAGAAGTGACTGCTTGGGTTGGAAGCAAAGAAGACATGCTGAAGTCCAAGCTGCCTCCATGCCTCTGCCTGCCCGGCGAGAAAGAGCAGGCCAAACACGGTAGTTGCGGCCAGCCAGGGCAGCGCTCGCCGGGTAAGGGGCCTGCCGATGCCGAGCCACTCGTCCATGACGTCGTTTTCGCGGAACATCGTGCGCCGGGCTATCTCCATCGTGAAAGAGCTCAGAAGGAGAATTGCGGTGTTAAGCCACAGGATGGGCGGGATCGATGTCGGGAGCCACTCGTTGATGTAGTGGTTATACGCATCGTTGTGACTACTGCCTTGGGCGACGAAGAAGGCGCTGACGATCGCCACAAAGAACATCGTGTCGCCAGCCAGGGCAAAGAACAGGCCTAGCCGGGCGCGGCTCAGTTTTTCCCGTGGTCCGCGTCTTCCCTGGGGGCGGTCGTTCCAGTTATCGTTGTCGCCCCCACCCCCGGTGCGTTTATCCGTGGGTGGACGCCGCCCATGCCCGCTATCGTGATCGTCAAGGCGGCGCTTTTTCTCCAACTCTGTGTTAATTGGCGTGATAGTAGATGGCATGGGCGCCTCTGTTGGGAAAAATGCCCTGGGGACAGCTTACTCCCTTTGACGCCGGGAATGGCGGGGTAGTTCCACCAACCGGGAAAGAAAGCCAAAAGGAATTTTCGGGATGCGGCCTTCGTGATCCAGGTCTTCGGCTTCCCGGAGAGTGATCTCAGAAGATTGGCAGAGACCTTCGTTTGAAGACGAAGCGCGAGGCGCAAATGAATTCGAGGCCAGACAAGATATCACAGTCGGGGCATGGGAATCGGAAGAGCATTATGCCCCGAGAGGCGGGAAAGGCCAAACGGGAGTTGAATACGCACACTAGCGACCCAGAAGGCGCTGCCACCAATTTGCAGGGGTGGAATCTTCGTACAGTCCGAGAGGTTCCGGCTGCGGCTGCAGCGGCTTGTCCATAAACGCGGCCAAAGGGTTGGATACGCAGAGCAGATGAGCGTACTCCGAGCCGTACTTCTCGGCGACAAGCTCCATCGCCTCCCGCATTCGCGGCGGACGCGATGTAGTGTTGTGGGCGTCGGTGGCGAGGAAGTGAACCCAGCGTTTGGCAAGTAGCTGATGGGCGATTCGCTGGGCTGTTTTGCCCATCCGTCCGGTTACGGACCCGGCGGTAACCTGAACCAGCACCCCACTCCGCAGCCAGTCCTTTAGTCGGGAAAGATCCTTCTGAAGGGTGAGGTTGCGCTCCGGGTGGGTGAGGATGGGGATCAGCCCTTCAAGCTGCATCTCATAGAAGATCTCGTTCAGCGACGGCGGCAGGGGTTGGTCGGGAATCTCGACCAGAAGATAACTGCCGCTGTTCAGAGAAAACCGCGTGGGCTCCACATGCGCCTGTTGGATGTTCTCGTAGGAGGTGTGGAAGTCGCAGCCGCGTCCCAGGGTGACAGGGATGTTGCGGAGTTGGAGCTGGTGCTGCAACTCCGCGATCTTTGCTGCGACGGCCTCGGGGTTGTATTCGTAGTAGGTGTTGGAGTGCGGCGTACACGCAATATGGGTGATGCCGTCAGCGGCCGCCATCTGCGCCATCTCGATCGAAAGCTGCAGACTGGTGGACCCGTCGTCCTGGTCCCAGAGGAGATGGTGGTGAATATCGATCATGGCGCGTCCCACGTGTCCTTCGGCTGCTGCCTGTTCCAGAGGGTCGTTTACCGTGCGAGGGCGAGGGAATCCACCATGGAGCGGAAGAGCAGCAGACCATCCGCCGAGCCCAGCAGATCTTCGCTCGAGCGGTCAGGGTGCGGCATCATGCCAAGCACATTGCGACCCTCGCTCAAAACGCCCGCAATATTTTCAAGCGATCCGTTGGGATTTGCTTCCGGGGTAATCTCTCCTGCAGGCGTGCAGTAGCGGAAGGCGATGCGGTCTTCGGCCTTGAGCTTCGCCAGGGTATCGGCGTCGCAGAAGTAGTTTCCTTCCATGTGGCCGATGGGCATCTGGAGGACGTTGCCACGCTCGATGACGTGAGTAAAGGGCGAGTTGGCGGTCTCCGTACGCAGGTAGACCTGCTTGCAGATGTAGTGCTGGTTGGCATTGCGCATCAGCGCGCCAGGTAAAAGCCCGGACTCACAGAGAATCTGAAAGCCATTGCAGATGCCGAACACCAGGCCACCATTGTTGGCGAACTTGATGACGGACTGCATGACCGGGGCGAACTTCGCGATGGCTCCCGTGCGGAGATAGTCGCCATAGGAAAAGCCGCCCGGAACCAGGATGGCGTCGCATCCTTCGAGATCCTCAGAGGCATGCCACAGGAACGTGACTGGCTGCTCGATGAGGTTCTCGATGACGTTGTATGTGTCGTGATCGCAGTTGGAGCCCGGGAAGACCAGAACGCCGAATTTCATACTTTTAAGGATAGCATTCGGCGCCCCGGTGATCCCTACTCAAACACTGGTGCGTAGACAGCATACCCGCGCGGTGGTGCGGGAAACTCCGCATTCCCTTCGCCATCCGTTGTTCGCTCGTTGGGGTGAGCGATGTCATGCCCGTCCCAGGCTACCGGCTTGAACTTCTGATTCTTCCACTGGGTTTTGACCGATGTTCCGGACCACTTGTCGCCCAGGTTGTTGAGGACGTAGACGCATCCGTGGCCTTCGATGCCGCTGCGCTGAAGGATGTAGAGGTCCGGATCGCAGTGCAGGATGCAGGCCTCTCCATCGGCGTACTTATGGTGCGCACCAATTAGAGCCTCGATTCCGTTCGGCGTACCAGGCCGGGCGAGGCCCAGGTTGTAGTAGTCGTACCAGAAGATGCAGGGGTAGCCCTCGTTCATGAGGATGAAAGAGTAGGCGAGGTTCTTATCGTTGACGATCTCGTTCCCGCCCATGTCATGATTTTCAACGAAGGTCACGGCGTTGAAGGGACGGGACGCGACGACGGAACCCTCGTTGGTCAGGTTGCGCAGATCGTAGTTGAGCGTGTCGCAGACGTCCTTGAGTTTGTATCGAAGAGGAAAATCGAATGCGGCGATCTGGCTGTCAGTGAAGTTGCGGACCTCGTCGAGCCAGTTGCCGATATCTTCGTGGCTTGACCAGAATTCGCCGACAACAAAAGGCGTCAACTCCTTGCCGTCGCGTTCGTAGCGATACTTGGCCAGCAGGGCGATCATCCACGCGCCAAAGCCCTTGACGAAGTCGAAACGAAATCCGTCAAAGCCGAGTTCCTCGATGATCATTCGAGCGTACTCGAACATGGCCGTGTAGACGCGAGGATTGCGGTGACAGAGATGCGGGAAGCCGGCGAAGTTCTCGCCCTCGATCATGACGCGCTCGTAGCGGGACGGATGGAAGCAGTTCCAGTCGCGCGGGAAGCGGCCGGACTTGGGATTGAACTTCGTCCAGCGCTTCTGACCGTCGATGGGGTTGACCTCTTCTTCGTCCGCACCGGAGTTGTGATTGATAACCATGTCGGCATACGCGCCGATGTTGTTTTCGCGAAGGACCTTGATAAGGTTTTCCAGCTCGGCACGGTTGCCGTAGAGCGTCTTGACGCTACCCTTCTGGTCGTAGTCTCCCAGATCGAAGTAGTCGTAGGGGTCGTAGCCGTTGGAGTGCGGATCGGCGGCCTTGCAGAAGGGTGGAAGCCACAGCGCGTTGATTCCCACCTTGCCAAGTTCCGGTGCCTTCTCAGCGACGAAGTTCCACCACTCGCCTTCCTTTTGCTCCTTGATCGGAGCATCCCAGTAGAACGCCTGCATCATAACTGCCATGAACGTGCACTTCCTTTCAAGTCGCGCCCGAAGCTTCTTGGTTCCAGGGCAAATGGGTACGCAGGTCTGTTTGAAGACTGCTCAGCCTCGCGTAGCCTTGTTCGATGAAGGAGCCCTTCAGGTTCTTAGCGTCAGATGCCGGAGAGCAGGGGTGGGGTTGGTATGAACATGCAGGACGCACCGCAGTCTCATCTCCGCACCGCCGGCAGCGCCCTGGTGAACTGGTGGCGAGCGGCGACCCTCGACGCGCTGATCGTCGGTGTCCTGTGGTTCATCGGGTTAGAACTGATTCGAGTTCCTCTGGCGCCATTCTGGGCGCTGCTGGGAGCAGCCTTGCAGATCATTCCGACCTTCGGCGGCATGCTGGCGCTGATCGGACCCGTACTGTCGGTTGCGTTTCAGGGCTCCGACGACTGGTGGCGTCTGGGGCTGGTCCTGGGGCTGTATGGCCTTATCGCCATTCTGGAGGGTCTTGTCATCGGGCCCTATCTGCTGCATCGCACCACGCGGGTTCCGTGGTGGGCTGCGTTCCTGGGGCCAATTGTGCTGGGGATCGTAATTCCGTTCTGGGGAGTCCTGCTGGCGCCTCCCATCCTGGCCGTCGTCTTCGCCCTGCGCGACCGGCGCCGAGGTAGACCGTAATGCCCCGTCAGCTTCCCATCTTGTAGCGGGTCTCCGCGAGGCGATAGAGGGGTCGCCACACCAGGCGGTTGATGGTCACGACCATGGTCGCCATGACGATCGTGGCGAGCAGCAGGATCTGGAACTTGCCGGAGTCGGTGGCTGCGCTGATGACGGCACCCAGTCCCAGGGTCTGCATGGTCTGATTTTCCAGCCGGAAGTACTCGGCAATGATGCTGGCATTCCAGGCGCCACCGGATGCGGTGACCAGGCCGGTAATCAGGTAAGGGAAGATCCCCGGCAGGATGAGGGTCCTCCATCGCTGGGCGGTGGTGAAGCGAAACAGGGTAGCGACTTCCCGGAGGTCCGTGGGAATCGCCATGGCGCCTGCAATGACATTGAACAGGATGTACCACTGTGTTCCAAGCATCATCAGCAGGATGGAGCCGATGCCCAGCCCCCCGCCGATCTGGACCAGCGCCAGCAGGATCACGGGAAACAGTGCGGTAGCAGGAACGGATGCGGCGATCTGGGCAAGGGGCTGCGCGATGCGGGCCAGGCGAGGATGGAAGCCGATGGCCACGCCCGCGGGGATCGTCCAGGCCGATGCCAGCAACAGAGCAGTATTCACGCGCAGAAAGGTAGCGAGCGCTCCCAGCAGGATCTCGAAGAACTCGGAACGCTTCACTTCCCGGAGAAGCGAGAGTGCATGGATCGCGGCGTAGAGAACCCCGGCGAAGACGACGATCAGTGCGACGGCGCGAAGGATGGCGTTCCACCGTGCGCGCCGCCGGAGCGCAGAGGCTGGCAGTTGGCGCTTCGTCTCCGCGGTTCTCTCGCGGTTCTGCGCGAGCCGTTGATAGATCGACTCTGCGAACGGCTCTACCGTGTGCTGACGCAGGTTGCGAAGTCCCCGCGAGTGCTGCAGAAGATGCAGCAGGGGAGACCGTACCCGGGAGGTGGTTTCGACCTGCTCGAACTTGAACTTGTCGCTCCACGCGATGACAGGCCTCCAGAGCAACTGGTCGGTCGCCACGATGATGGCAATCATCGTAAACAGCCCCCAGATGATGGCGGTCGCATTCCCCGTACTGGCGGCGGTTTGAAGATATGACCCCAGCCCAGGAAGCCGGAAGTCGCGCGACCCAAGCACGAACATCTCGCAGGCCATCAGGAAGAACCATCCTCCTGCGACTGAAACCATCGAGTTCCAGACAAGACCGATGGCGGAGTATGGAAGCTCCAGCTCGATGAGCCGCTGCCATGGCGAGAAGCGATAGATGGTTGCCGCTTCACGAAGTTCCCGCGGGATACTCTTCAGCGAGGAGTAGAAGCTGAACGCCATGTTCCAGACCTGCCCGGTGAAGATCAGCAGGATGGCGCCCAGCTCAACTCCAAGCTGGCGCGAGGGAATCAGCGCGACCATCGCGAGCATGACTCCGGGAAGGAAGCTCAGCACCGGAATCGATTGCAGGATATCGAGGCCGGCGATCATCAGGGCTTCGACGCGCCGGTTGTAGGCGGCCGTATATCCGTATCCAATCGCGAAAAACAGACTGAGAGCGTAGGCCAGCCAGATGCGCACAATGGAGTAGAACGCATAGCGCGGCAGCGCGCGCGGGCTGAGCGAGATGGTGATCTGCGGCATCGGATGCCCGAACCAGTAGCGCGCCAGCTGGACGACACCGTAGAAACAGGCGAGGCCGATTCCTGCCACGCAGAGGTCGAGTACAAATGGCCAACTGCGCCGCAGCGCCTGCGACCGGGCCAGCGTTTCGCGTCCGCGGACGTAGCTGAAGCTGTCCGGAAGCTGGATCACGCCTTGATCTCCGTTGCCGAGCGCGGCTCGTGCTCGAATTCGGGCTGGATGAAGCGCCGGCGCGAGGCATCGAAGTCGAAGAGCTCGGCGTAGCGTCCCCAGTTGATCGCAGTCTCGAGCTGCCGTACCGTCTCGTCCTCGCTGAACTGCTCGTCCAGCATGTCGTGAAAGAACTCTTCGGGAACGCTCTTGTCGCTCTTGGCCTCGATGGCGCGAACGATCTGACGCAGCAGAAGAACGTTCTCCACGGCAGCAATGCGGAACAGCTCCTTCTGGCGAAGAATCTCGGAGTTTGCGTACTCCGCACCTGTGGGTGTGATCACCGCGTCGCCTTCGGTCACCTTGAGAAAGCCGAGCAGTTGTGCGGCGTCCACAATAGGCAACAGATCGTCGATCTCAAAGGCGAGATCATCGGCAAGTCTGAAAATATCGTCCTTACCGTTGTGATCGAGCAGAATCTCCAGCAGACCGGCGATGCCGCCGGGACGGGCGTGCGGCAGCATCTGATAGTGCATCTGTCGCTGATCGCGGACCGGGCGGCCTTCCGGCGTCAGAGGGAGGGCCGGCGGCTTCGCCTCAGGCTGCGTCAACACTTTGTAGATGTAGTCGACCAGCTGCGTGAAAGCGGCGGTCTTCCGTTCGCGCGGATGAGCGAGCGCCACCTTGAAATCGGTGCGAACATGGCCAGGATTTCGGCCCAGAACGATTATCCGGTCGGCCAGAAGCACCGCTTCTTCGATATTGTGCGTCACAATAAAGATGGCGCGAGTGGGAATGGTTTTGTTCTGCCACAGCTCCAGCAGTTCGCTGCGGAGATTTTCGGCGGTAAGGACGTCCAGGGCGGAGAAGGGTTCATCCATGAAGAGCACCTCGGGCTCGACGACCAGGGCCCGTGCAAAACCAACACGCTGGCGCATGCCTCCGGAGAGCTCTTTGGGGTACGCCGTCTGGAAGCCGTCGAGTCCAACCGTATCCAGCATCTTCAGGGCTCGTTTCCGGCGTTCGACCGGCTCCATGCCTCTCGCCTTCAGGGGAGCTTCAACATTCTCCACAACCGTAAGCCAGGGAAACAGCGCAAAGCTCTGGAAGACGATTGCGACATTCACATCCGCAGCGGCCACCGGCTTCTCATGCCAGTACACCTGTCCCGCCGAGGGAGTAGAGAGCCCGGTCAGCATGCGCAGCAGGGTCGATTTGCCTGACCCGGAAGGCCCAAGTAGCGCGACGATCTCACCCTCGCTGATGGCCAGGTCGGTAGGCGAGATGACCTGAATACGGTTCTCGCTTGGCTGTGCGTAATATTTTTCGACCTGTTCGGCGCGAATAATGATCTGCTGCATAGGAGTATGGTTTCAGATGATGATTGACGTAAAGGAAACGTGGCCGGAAGATATCGCCAGCTCTGGGCCCAGCGTATCATGAGTATTCAGGGTCATGGTAAAGCGAGAACCCACTGATCGCACTGCAATCTTTGTTTTTGAATTCATTTGAATTGAGGATACTTTTCTATGTCCACGACACCGAAACCACGAGTCCTTGTCGCTGACGACGAGCAGGTGATTGCCAATACGCTGGCCATCATCCTGAACCAGTCCGGCTTCGAGGCCCGTGCCGTCTTCAGCGGCGAAAAAGCAGTTGAGATGTTCGACAGCTTTCAGCCAGATATGCTGATCAGTGACGTCATCATGACGGGAATGACTGGAATCGAAGCCGCCATCATCGCGCGGCAGCGTCTTCCCAACTGCAAGATCCTTCTCTTCTCAGGACAGGCCGCGACCGCTGATCTTCTGGAAAAGGCGCGAGCGCAGGGCCATGAGTTCGAGATATTGGCAAAGCCGGTCCATCCGACCGACCTGCTCGCCAAACTCCGCAGCTAACCCCAAACGGAACTGCCGCAGCTCACCTGCGGACAGATTCGAATGCCGTATTACAAAGTTGCCGGAGGTAGCTCTTCATGACGCCTGCGTTCCTTCAGCCTGACAGCGGGAACGCCGGCGTAAACTGTCCATGGCTCCAGGTTTCGTGTCGCTACCGATCCCAGTCCCAGAACAGCGCCTTCGCCGACGCTGACCCCGGGAGCAACCGAGGCGCGCGCACAAATCCAGCTGTAAGCCCCGAAGCTCATCGCATAGGCCAGTAACGGAAATGCGGCGTCATCGTAGTCGTGCGTGGCTCCGCAGACGTAGGAATCCTGCGAGAGAATGGCGTGCGAGCCAAAGGTTACAGGCGCCGGATTATAGATCTCGGCCCCATCTGCCGCAGTCACCTGATCGGCGCAGATCAGATTCCACGGAGCCCACACCTTCGATCGGGGATAGAAGTGGCAGTTCGGCCCCATCGTGGCGCCAAACAGTCGGAGCAGCAGAGCCCGCCATCCATGCAGAGGACGCGGCGACGGACGATAGAGCACTGCCCAGCAGAGGTTCCACAGCTGTCTGCGAATGCGATCGCCGAGCGGAAAGGCCGGTCGCTGGTACGGGTCGACAGAGGTCTCAGCAGAGATGTGTTCCGCCGCGTTGTAATGAACGGGTCTTGGCATGGGAAGGCCTGTCTCAGGCCGAGCGAGCGGCCCCTCTCTCCAGCTTCGCGTCTTTAAAGAGCCTCAGTATGGTCTTTGCGGTCTCGCTCATATCGTAACGCCGCTGAAAGCAGTCGATGGTGCGTGCTGAGATCTGCGACCGCTCTTCGACCGAGGCCGTAATCCAACGCTGCAGCAGGCGTAGTGTGCCCTCGGCTGTATCGGGTTCCATCAGCCCGGCTCCGTCGGCGGCGATGTCAGGCGCGATGTTGACCTGATCGGAGAGAAGGACAGGTTTGCCGCAGCTGAGGGCTTCGGCCACGGCGATGCCGAAGTTCTCCTGATGCGACGGCAGCACAAAGGCCTCGCAGCTCTGGAAGGCTCCCCATTTTGCATCTCCGGTAAGCATCCCCGGCCAGTGGACGCGGTCCTGAACGCCGGCGGCTGCCGCCATCTGGGTCAGATCGCCGCTCCAGCCCTGCTGGTCGGGACCAGCCATGACAAGATGCAGGTCCGGCGCCTGACGAGCCACCTTGCCAAAGGCTTCTATCAGAAGGTCGCATCCCTTCTTGCGGTGAATCCGGCCAAGAAAAAGCAGAAAGCGTTTGCCGCGAACCTCAGGCAAACGTTCCAGGAAAGATTCGGCAAGCAGTTCAGGAGCCGTCGCGGGAGGTCCGTTGACTCCATAGGGCACGACGTGTGGGTTCCAGCGATGCAGCCAGAAGCTGTCCTTGGCCAGATCGCGCTCTGCCTCCGAGGTAAACAGGACCCGGTATGCGTCCCGCAGCACATGGTACTCCACGGGGGCCCAGTAGAGCCACTTCTTCAGGTGTTTCAGTCGCGAGGCGCGTTTGAAATAGGGATCCAGCATGCCATGGGTGAAGACCATGTATGGCATGCGGCCGGCCAGCGCCTGCCGGGTAGCGCGTCCGCAGTACTGCCACAGACCGTGGACAATGACTCCATCAAACCGCCCATAGTTCTGCTCAATCCATGGGACGAGCTTCGGTGTATATCCGTAGGTGGACGAGACGGGACCAAGCGGATGGACAGGGAAGTCGAGTGTCTTGAGAAACACCGCAGTCGGGTCGTCCAGCGTAGCGACCTCACCGTGGTACCCAATCTCCCGATGGCTTAGAATCATGCGCACGGCCTGACTTGGCCCCCCGGCCTCCGGGCTCAGCGTGCCGATAATGTGCAGAATCTGCATGTCGATATTCCCCGGCCTTTGGACTAAGCTGTGATCTTTTTGGTCAGCGCGGCAAGTGCCTGCCGCAGGCCATGGATGTTGTCCTGGAAGCTCCAGTGGTTGATCCGATCCAGGCCGCGGCGGCCCATCTCGGCGGCGATCTCAGGACTCGCGAGCGTTCTGCGGAGCGCATCGGTCAATCCCGCCACATCGCCTGCCCGAAAGACCGCCCCTTCGACTCCATCCCGGATCAGGTCCGGCTGGCATCCGACCTCGTCGGAGACGATGACGGCCCTGCCCGCATTCATCACCTCGTTTACGATCAGACCCCAGGGCTCCAGCCGCGAGGGAAGTACAAAGACGCTCGAGAGATCGAAGAAGCGCGGCAGTTCAGACTGGTTCCTGAAGCCGCAAAAACGGATACTGTTGAACCCGGTCTGCCGGGCAGCGCATTCCAGCGCCGGACGTTCTTCGCCATCCCCTACGAAGACCAGATAAGGATGCGGTTCCACGCCCGGAGACGATGACAGCCGTGTATAGGCCTCCAGCAGATCACCAGCACACTTCCTGGTCTGGAGCTTGGAGGCGAAGAGAATCACAGGTCTCTCCGGAGAGAGATCCAGTTCGCGCCGCAGTTCATCGCGGCGAGACGCCGCTTCTTTACAACGCTGCTGGAAGTATTCGTTGTCCACCGCGTACGGCGCCAGGAAGAGCGGAAAATCATCGCCCATGTAGTAGCGCCAGTACTCTGCATTCAGGGTGCCGATAGTCAAAACGCCGTCCATCATGTGCGAAAGAGCACGGAAGAACAGCCGCTTGGCAGCCAGTTTCACGCTGCTGCGTTCACGGTCCCCCAGCCACGAGTCGGAACGCATCAGCACCGGGATTCCCAGCGCTTTCGCGGCGATCATTGCATGAATGGAGTTCGCGCTCGCATATCCATGGATCCAGACAGCATCGAACGGGGGCTGGCCGCGATGTCCCGCCAATCGCCTCCCGATGCCATAATTCAACGGGAGCATGGGGGTGACACGCGCCTCGTCCCGGAGCACCGGAAGAAACTCGTACTTATATCCTTCGAGCAGCGGAATGTCCCACTTGACCCCGACGCCTCCAAAGCCCTCGTCCTTGTACTCTCTCAAAGAGAAATCGGAACCATAAAAGACGGTAAGGTCAATGTCCCGTTCCTGTGCAATCCGGCGCAGCAGGGGAGCCTGATACTGAATGGGATGGCTCACCAGATAGGCAAGCCTTACCGGGTTCGGACTCTTCCTGATTTCGGGGGCCGAAGATGTCATGGAATTCAGGTACTCTCTTACGCTTTTCCAGTTACCGTGTCGCTACAACAAGAACAGACGCAAACGCGAGCACGGTTCCAAGTCCGCCGGATTTGATTGCACTCTTCATAAGGTCGCTCGGAAGGAAGACAATATCGTCCGCCTGCAGAACAGGGTCAGGATCTTTTCCGTTGATGACTCGCTTGATGTTGACGTGAACGACCGTGCGGTTGTCTCCGACCGTTCGTATCAGGTGAAGATCTTTCATCTTGCCTTCAAATCCCGGTCCGCCTGCGAGGCTGGCCGCCTTGATCAGGGTAAGGGGTGAGTTCTGCTGAATCGGGATCGCGCCCACGTTCTTGAAGGCTCCCAGCAGGTAAACCACGCCTGCTCGAGGGACGATGATCGTATCGCCGGCGAAGATGGGAATATCGCTCTCATCGCTGTTCATGGGATCGCTGCCCAGGTCAACGACAATGGGTTGATCCGCTCCCAGGCGATGAATCGTGATCGTGTGGCTTGCAGTCGCAGGAAGTCCACCTGCTGCGGTAAGCACGTCCAGAAGCCTGCTCTGGCCGACGATCGGAACAACGGCGTGCGCTTCTCCTATTACCGTAGCCACCTGGTTGGGGGTCTCCGTCAGTTGCAGGACGACCTGAGGGTTCCGGTACATCCCGGCCGAGATCAGCCTGTCGGCGATGATCTTTTCGGCCTCCGGAACAGTGAGCCCCTGCACCCGGATGCTTCCGATCAACGGAAGCTGTATAGTGCCGTCAAGACCCACCCGAACCGTCGGAGAGTAGTCCGACGCAGGATAAAGATGCACCGCGACCATATCTCCCGGAAAGAGCCGCAGGTCATGCCTGGCGGGAAACAGGATGGCCGGGTCGGTCGTGACCTTCACCGGCTGATTCAGGCGTGGCGCCGACGCTACCGAAGGCCCATTGAACTGTGCCCGCGCAGGCTGGCTGATGCCCCCGAGGAAGAGCAGTACGGTCGCGAGGAGCGGCAGAAGTCTGGAACTCTGCGGAATGCGCATTACTTCACCTCCCCCGAGCTGTCGCCAGACTGAGCGTCTGATTTCGATTTCCAGCTCTCTCCGTCAGCGCCGGCACTGGAGTAGCCGGAGTACCCGTAATAGCCGTAGTAATCAGGAGAGCTGATGTCGACTGCGTTGAGCAGAATGCCGCTGATGGGCGCTCCTGAGCGTGCCAGGAGATCGCGTGCGCGCCGCACGATGTGCTTGCTCGACTTGCCCTGTCGGATGACCAGAACGACCGCATCGGCTTCGCGGGCCAGAATGACGGCGTCGGTCACGGAGAGCACGGGCGGTGAGTCGATCACGATGTGCGTATATCGTTCCTCGGCGCCTTCCAGGAGCTGACGCATCATCTCCGAACTCAGCAGCTCCGTCGGGAAGGGCGGCATCGGGCCACTCACCAGGATATCGAGGTTTGGCACCGAAGGAATCCTTTGAATCGCCTGTTCCAGTGTGGCCGAGCCGGTGAGCACGGAGGAGAGGCCGACGCGAGCGCTCAGGCCGAACTGCTCGTGAATCGTCGGCCTCCTCAGATCGGCATCAATGATCAGCACACGTGCATTGCCTTGGGCCAGCACCGTCGCGAGATTCACCGACGCTGTGGTCTTGCCTTCCGAAGGCGTGGCGCTGGTCAGCAGAATCATCTTCGGCGGGTGTCCGGCAGAGGACAGCAGAAGGGCCGTCCTCAGGGAACGGAAGGACTCCGCAAACTGCGATTTGGGCTGCGACAGCGAGATGATATTGCGCACTGCCGTACTCTGGCCCGGCGTATCCGCCCCCCGCTTGAAGCGCGGAATGATGGCAAGGGAGGGAAGATCCAGGAGTGCTTCCACTTCGGCAACATTCTGCAGGCCGGTATCCAGACTCTCCAGCAGAAACGCCATCATCACGCCCCCGATCAGGCCGAGCACGAAGTAGGTCATGACAACCGTCGTCTTCCGCTTGAGGGTGGGATTTGCCGGCACCAGCGCAGGATCGACCACGTCGATCTCGAGCGACTCCAGCCCTGCTTCCACGCCCGCCGTGCGCAGACGCTGCAGCAGGCCTTCGTAGAGATTCCGGTCCGATTCGAACTCGCGTTGCCGGATGGTGTACTCCACCAGGTCGTCGCGAAGTTTATAGGCCTGGTTCTTTTCGGCTTCGAGCGCCCCGGTCGTGTCCTGTTCGTTCTTCAGGGCTGCAAGATAGTTCTGTTTCGCCTGAAGGACCAGACGCTGCTGCTCCGTATTGATCTCGCGGGAAAGTTCTTCGATCTGCGCTTTCTGGGCCTTCACGGTCGGATGGTTCGGCCCCAGGTCGGATTCAAGCTGCGCCAGCGAAGCGCGTGCGGTCGCCAACTGGGCGCGAAGCGTGTTGATCTGCGACGGCGCGGCGCCTTGAGGAGTGGCCAGGGCGCCCTCGATCGTGTTGGGGTCCATGCTGCTCATCATCTTGTACTGTGATTCAGCCATGATGCGAGCAATGCGGGCCTGATTGGAGGCGGTGGAGAGCTGATCCAGTGAAGCGGTAATCTGGCTGTGGTTCGGATCGAACCCCAGAATCCCAAGCCGCTTCTGCACGTCCAGCATGCGTTCCTGCGAAGCCTGGACCTGCTGCTTCAGGTCATCGAGCTGTCCGGAGAGCCAATTGGAAACCCGCTGGCTCGAGGCAAAGCGCGTCTCATAACTGCGCTGAATGTAAGCAGCAATGACCTTGTTGACGATATCGGCCGCGAGCTTGGGACTGCTCGACCGATAACTGATACGAATGATCTCGGTCTTCTGGACCTGCGAGATCGTCAGGTTGGCGAGAAGCCTGTGAACGGTAGCCTGGCGGACTGCAGGATCATCCAGAGAGGCGCGCGGTTTCGGGGCCTCGCCTCCCAGAAAATCCGGGTTGTTGGCGAGGTCCATCTCCCGGGCGACGGTCAGCATCAGGGAGTCGCTCTGAAGGATCGCGACTTCGGTGAGCAGTCGCTGCGAGCTGTCGGTAGGCACACCGGAGACTCCGCTGACCCGGTATTCATTGGACGACCCCGAGCGCACCTGAATGCGTCCGAACGCCTCGAAGATGTGAGGCTGCGTCTCTGCAGCGTAGATGCCGTAGAGCAGTCCCGCCAGCACGAAAGCCAGCAATACTCGCTTTCGTTTGCGCAGGGTGATAAGAGTCTCGGAGAGAGTCGTATCTGTCGCCGCGGTTCCGAAGCCGAGGGGAGGAGTATCAGATGCGCCGCCTGTCTGAGGCGGTGTCTGCGCGCTTTGGAGACCCATTTCGACCTAGTCTACTAGAAACTATGGACAACAGAGATGAATCGATGCCGTTCTTTCATCTTTCGAGAGCCAAGCCTGATATTCTGAGTGTCCTGATATCTTGGCTTCGAGAGGCTTGGAAACTCCCCACAAACTATGAGTAAACCCATTCCTATTGCTGTGGTCGGTTCTGGATACGTCGGTCTGGTAGCTGCTGTCTGTTTTGCAGAGATGGGCCACCCTGTCATATGCGTTGATAACGATCAACGAAAGGTCTCCGCCCTGCAGGGTGGAGATACCCTCATCCATGAACAGCATCTCCCCGAGTTGCTGGGACGCTATCGAAATGACCGGGTTCGATTTACGACCGATCTGGCCGAAGCCACCAGGAAATCCGATGCCATCTTCATCGCGGTAGGCACCCCGCAGAGCGAGACCGGGGATGCGGACCTCTCCTATGTGGAGGCGGTAGCCTGCGAGATCGCACGTTCCCTGACCAGCTACAAGGTGATCGTTGAAAAGAGCACCGTACCTGTCTATACCAATGAGTGGATCAGCCGGGCTTTGGAGCGGAATGGGGTGGAGCGCCACCTGTTTGATGTGGTCTCCAACCCCGAGTTCCTCCGCGAAGGCACGGCGGTCGTTGACTTCCTGCATCCGGACCGTATCGTCGTCGGCGCCGACAACGAACGCGCCGCCGCGATCCTCCGCGACATCTACTCTCCGCTCACCAGCGGAGAATACTATCAGCGCGAGGATGGTATCGCCGGCTGCTGCTCGGTCTCCGAGCCTCCACCCCTTCTGCTGACTTCCACCAAGAGCGCAGAGATCATCAAACATGCCTCCAACGCCTTCCTGGCGCTGAAGATCTCCTTTATCAATGCAGTTTCGAACCTCTGCGAGGCCGCAAACGCAAATGTCGAGCAGGTGGCCCGGGGAATGGGACTCGACACCAGAATCGGCCCCAAGTTTCTCAGGCCGGGTGTCGGCTATGGCGGCTCCTGTTTTCCCAAGGACGTTGCAGCCTTCCGCGCCGTCGCCGAGCAGCTCGGTATCGATTTCAGCCTGCTGACCGAAGTCGAACAGATTAACACCCGGCAGAAGAAACGGTTCGTCAGCAAGGTCCGGTCGGCACTGTGGAATCTTCGCGGCAAAAAACTGGCAGTGCTGGGTCTGGCCTTCAAGGGTGACACCGACGATATCCGCGAGTCACCGGCAATTGAGATCATTCGCATGCTGCTCAACGAGGGATGCACCATCACTGCCTTCGATCCAGCCGCAATGGAGAGGACCCGGGAGGTACTTCCGGCCGCGGCCAACCTGCGATACGCCTCGGATATGTATGAGACCGCGAAGGACGCGGACGCGCTGCTCATCCTCACCGACTGGGCGCAGTTTGGCGAGCTTGACCTGCGACGCATGAACCAGCAGCTCCGCTATCCGATCATCGTCGATGGCCGTAATCTCTATGATCCTGCCGTCATGAGCGACCACGGCTTCACGTATGTGAGCGTTGGGCGCCCGGTTGCCCATCCGGTCCGCGAAGCGTCAACTGCAGCAAAAGCATAATCGGGTCCGCGCTACCAATCCGGACGGATGCTGCTCAGCGGCATCCGTCGCTTTTATCCTGTTCGAACCAGGAAAGGTGAAGACGAAACAATGACGTATCAGACGATTCTGGTCACGGGTGCTGCAGGCTTTATCGGATCGCACCTCTGTGACGCCCTGCTGGCCGAAGGACACACTGTCATCGGTGTCGATAATCTCTCGACCGGCAATATGGCAAATCTGAAAGATCTTTCGTCTGAACCGCGCTTTCGCTTTCTTGAGCAGGATATCTGCCTCGCCTTCGATCCCGGAAAGATCGACTTCATCTTCAACTTTGCCTCGCCCGCCAGCCCGGTGGACTATAGCCGGCTTGGCATCGAAACTCTCCAGGTAGGGTCCGCCGGGACCCTGAACACCCTCGAGCTGGCGCGAAGATACAGCGCCGGCTATCTTCATGCCTCCACGTCCGAGTGTTACGGAGATCCCGAGGTTCACCCGCAGGTGGAGACCTACTGGGGAAATGTAAACCCCATCGGACCCCGGTCGGTCTACGACGAAGCAAAGCGTTTCTCCGAGGCTGCGGTGATGGCCTATCACCGCTATCACCGCGTCAACACGCATCTGGTCCGCATCTTCAACACCTACGGGCCGCGGCTGCAGGCAAATGACGGTCGGGTTATCTCCAACTTCATGATCCAGGCGCTCCAGGGCGAGCCGCTGACGATCTATGGGGATGGTTCCCAGACACGCAGTTTCTGTTACGTCTCCGACCTGGTCGATGGCATTCTCCGGCTCTCGCGCTCACCCGAACACCTTCCGGTCAACCTTGGAAATCCCATGGAGTGGACGATCTTCGAATGCGCTCAGGAGGTGCTCGCCGTGACCGGATCGCGTTCCGAGATCGTCCACAAGCCTCTTCCGGAAGACGACCCCACCCGCCGGCGTCCGGATATTACCCGCGCCCGCACGCTGCTGGGATGGGAACCACGAATCCAGCTGCGCGAAGGGCTTGAGCGATCGATGGAGTATTTCCGCGGAAGCGTCTCCATGCCGCGCTGATCGGTCCCCGCCTCTCAGCGGGGAAGGTGCTGCAGCTTCGGATACCAGGTCAGCTGAACGGAGGCGGCAGTGTTCTGCTGGTAGCCCGTCTTGTAAACGGGGGCCTTCCAGCCTTCGTACTGAATCCACGACTTGAGCTCGACGTCCCGGCCAAGGCGCTTCACCAGGCTCAATTTGATCTGATTCTGCGTAGTCCCAAGCGGGATGAAGTCTCCTGGCGTCTTCTTGCGCAGATATTCAAGCTGTACCCATTCATTTCCAGAAAGATGATAGGTAAGCCACGCCTGTCCGCCCTTGGCCTCGCGGCCGATCCAGTCCCCCATGATAAAGCCCTTGTTCGTGTACCCCTGCAGCTGGACCGTCTCCCAATACATGAACTCCCCTGCATGGCTGGGGGAGACGTCCGGGTCGGTATTGACGGCCTCGACCCTCAGGTCCAGCTTCTTGAGTCTTCCCGGGAACTGCGAGATGTAGAGCCCCGTCCGATAGGACGCGCGCCGAGGAGCGCTGATCGGCGTCACGTCATCGTGGGAGATCGCCTCGGCATAAAGCGTGGCGTACTTGCGAACGAAGGGAAGCCGGTAGGAGAAGTTGAAGTCACTGAATCGGGCGCCGGGGTCCTCGCGCGAATGTTTCTCCTGCGCGGTGGTGTCGTTAATATCGAAGAAGCCCTTGACAAAGCTGTGCAGGGTGACCGGGCTATGCCCTTTGCCGCCAAAGATAATGGTGCGCTGGAACCCGAACTCGAAGTTTTTCGTCGGACGGAAAGAGAACATCTCCGAATGGGTGTAAGGACTATTCGGGATGGAGTGGCCCTTCAGGCTGCCATAAAAGAAGTCATATCGCACCGGCCCCAGCAGTCTCCGGACCAGGGGGATATACATGGGCTCAACCCGGTTGATGCGGAACGAGTAGATGTTTTCAGCATTGTTGCTCCATGCGAGCGATCCACCCATCCCCGGTCCCAGCCACGCATCGTTCTTCCCGCCGGAGATCTCATGCCCCAGCAGATGAAAGGACAACGAGGCTTCTACCAGCCTGAACTGATTCCGCGCCGCGATCGGCCCTCCCGGAATCGTGTCCTGCGGAAGCTGAGGAGGAGCATAGGGGTTGTCCAGCCTGGCGAGGCTGGAGGCAAGAGCGTTCGAGTAGCCCGTTGCCGAGGGCGCGTGCTGGTACTCGCCGCGAAGGTACAGCGAGAATCGCCCAGCCTCGTTCAGGGTCGAAAGTCCTGTGATGTTATTCAGTCCGCTCTGGTAAGGGCGCGCATAGTCATTCGCAATGGTCTGGCCCAGGTGATAGCTGTCGCGCAACACCGGGCCGCCGATCCCGGTAAACCGCGTATACACCGAGTGAAGCCCATAGACAACGCCCCGGTTGACATTGCCGGTCGGCACCTCGTCTTCGAATTCCTCCAGCAGACTTGCAAGAATCCCCTGGGCCTCTTCGTTATCGCTGTTGACGATATCCAGTTGCGATCTCCGGAGGGCGTGCAGCGCGCTGCGTCGCGTCCACGGGCGCATACCGATATAGGTGGTGTCCAGAAAACCCATCGAATAGAGACGCATCATCTGGGGATAAACCCAGCTATCCAGCGGGATATAGGCTGAGCCCAGCGCATCCGTTGTGGGTTCAGGGGGCGCGGGGGCGTAGCCTTCAAACGCCGTGCCGGGTCCCGTGGGCGGCGGAACAGGGGCTGCTCCTTGCTGCGGCGTCCCCTGCCTTGACGGCGCAGCTTCACCCGTATGCTGGGGTGCAGGGGTTCCCCGGCCTGCCCGGTCGGGATCGTAAGGAGGGAGCGCCGGAACCTGTTGATCAGCAGAGACGGGTGCATTGACAGCTGGGGAGGTTTGCGCGTGAGCCTGGGGGAGAATGACTCCCACCAACCACAGGCCGAACGCAAGGAGAAGCGGACGAATCTGCAATTTCACCTCAGGTGGCCTGAACAGAGTCTGGCCCGAGTGTAAGGTTCCAAAGCGAAAATACGACAGGTGCTTCCTTCTATAGATTATCTGTTCCTGCTTCGCGCCGCCTGGGCAAACCATTTTGCGTCGCAGATCCGGCGATCCAGCAGGAACTCCTTGAGATGCTCCAGCGGATCGTCCATCGCACCTCTGCGCGCTCCATCCACTCTCCAGCGCACCGCCTCGATCAGGACAGGCCCGTCGCCCGCTCGGGTCCTGCCAAGCGATTCCTGGGTCACGCGGTAGAGTGCAACCGAGTCACAGGCATCGACCGGAATTCCAGGCATTCCCGCTGCTTGCGCCGCTCCGCACAGCTCGTTCAGCTCCGAGCCCTTTCGTGCCGAGCCCCCCCGGGGCAGTGCCACGAGGATGATCGGGAGTTCCAGCTTCGCGGCAGAGCCGAGGATCTTCTTCCATGCCGCAGCGCTCACCTCGTCCTTCCGCGCGTACGCAACGACGATACCGCTGCGCCCCAGCGCCCTCTGGGCGAGAGCTGCTCCCAGCGCAAGGTGCAGCCGTTCTTCCGCCTTTGCGGGCCGGTCCAGAAGTCGCCTGCATCCGGCCTCCTTCAGCACATCGTCCGGCTTATGCTTCGTGCCCGCCATACCGCGCACCAGGCGGGTGCCATCGCCGCCCAGCAGCCATCCCATTCCCGCAGTCGGCTCGCTGTCGCTGACCAGGTCGTGCTCGCCCAGCTCGATCACCGTACTGACGCGCACCGCCTCCTGGCCCCGTATCGTGGCGGCTCGCCGTCTTCCGCCGGCGGCAGCCCGCCTCACGACAGCGTCGTCCAGTCTGCGCGCCTCCAGCATCTTCAGGTACATCTGTCTGAGCTTTCCGTTTGGTACCAGAGGATTTTCGCCAGCCTCACCCGCGTTCATTGCCGTCATCGCTCTCCCGATTCTGCCTCACATACACCGAGAGGGTCCCATGAGGAACCCTCTCGTAAAAAACACTGCCTGTTCGATTATGCCTTAGCCGGATCGATCGCTTCCGTATCCAGCCCAAGATCCGCCAACGCCTTTTGCGCAACCTTGGGCTTGATCTTGCCCTCGCGGGCCAGCCTCGAAAGCGTTGCCCCCGCGATCGCCTCCGCGCTGACCTCAAAGTGACGACGCAGGTGCTCGCGGTTGTCGCTGCGCCCAAAGCCATCGGTGCCGAGGGTGACCAGCCGGTTGGGCAGCCACGGAGAAAGCGCATCCGGCAGGACCTTCATGTAATCGCTCGCAGCGATGATCGGTCCCTTTGTTCCCTCAAGCGTGGTCTCCAGATAGCTCTTTTTCAAGGCCTCTGCGGGGTGCAGACGGTTCCAGCGCTCGACCGCAAGAGCATCGCGGCGAAGCTCCGTGTAGCTGGTAACGCTCCACACATCCACCTCGACCTTGTACTTCGTCGAGAGGATCTCCTGCGCACGCAGAACTTCGTTCAGGATCGGACCGGAGCCGAAGAGCTGTGCGACGGCCTCTCCCTTGCCCGCGCGGTATTTGTAAAGGCCGCGCAGAATGCCCTCCGTCACGCCTTCCGGCATCGCCGGCATCGCGTAGTCCTCGTTGTACATGGTGATGTAGTAGAAGACGCTCTCGCCGTTCTCGTACATGCGGCGAAGGCCATCCCGCACAATCACGGCCAGCTCGTACACATACGCCGGATCGTAGGCCAGGCAGGTCGGCACCGTGCTGAAGAGCACGTGGCTGTGACCGTCCTGGTGCTGCAGGCCTTCTCCAAGCATGGTGGTGCGGCCGGCCGTTCCTCCCATCAGGAAGCCCTTGCCGCGTGAATCGGCGAAGGCCCAGACCATGTCGCCCACACGTTGGAACCCGAACATGGAGTAATACATGTAGAAGGGAATCGTCGGCAGCTTATAGTTGGCGTAGGCCGTTCCCGCAGCCGTGAACGACGCCATCGAACCCGCCTCTGTGATACCTTCCTCGAGGATCTGGCCGTTCTTCTCCTCGCGATAACTCAGCAGCATATCGGCGTCGTGCGGGATATACTTCTGCCCCTCCGGAGCATAGATGCCCACCTGCTTGATCACCGATTCCAGCCCAAATGTACGCCCCTCGTCGGGAACAATCGGCACCACCAGCTTTCCGAAGTTGGGGTCCTTCAGCAGATGACGCAGCAGGCTCACAAAACCCATCGTGGTCGAGACCGCGCGATTGTTCGAGCCTCCCGTCCACTCCTTCAGGGTTTCGAGTGCCGGCGTCTTGAACTCGATCGCCGGGACCTCGCGCTTCGGTAGATAGCCGCCCAGGGCCGCCCGCCGCTCGTGCAGATACTTGATCTCCGGCGCCGATTCATCGGGCCGGAAGAAGGCGCCCTCCTTCGCAGCTTCCGGAGTGACCGGAATCTCGAATCGCTCAATGAAGTGCTTCATCGACTCGTCGGTCAGCTTCTTCTCCTGATGCGAGGCGTTGCGCGCCTCGGTCGAACCCAACCCGTAGCCCTTGACCGTCTTGGCCAGGATCACCGTCGGTCCGCCCTTGTGCTCCAGGGCCCGCTTGTATGCGTTGTAAATCTTCACCGGGTCATGCCCGCCGCGATGCAGACGTGCCAGCTCCTCGTCGGTCTTGTCTTCGACCAGCTTCAGCAGTTCAGGATACTTCCCGAAGAAGTGCTCGCGCAGATACGCTCCGCCCTTGGCTTTGAATGTCTGATAGTCGCCATCCACGCACTCTTCCATGCGCTTCAGCAGCAATCCCTGGTGGTCGCGCTCGAATAGCTCGTCCCAGTCCGAACCCCAGACGACCTTGATGACGTTCCAGCCCGCACCGCGGAACATGCCTTCCAGTTCGTCGATAATGCGCTTGTTGCCGCGCACCGGGCCATCCAGCCGCTGCAGGTTGCAGTTGATCACAAAGATCAGGTTGTCGAGCTTCTCGCGTGCTCCCAGCGAGATGGCGCCCAGCGTATCGACCTCGTCCGTCTCGCCGTCGCCCACAAAAGCCCACACCTTGCGGTCCGATTTCTCGATCAGGCCGCGGTTCTCCAGGTAACGCATAAAGCGCGCCTGATAGATCGCATTCAGCGGCCCGATGCCCATCGAGACCGTCGGAAACCTCCAGAAGTCCGGCATCAGCCAGGGATGCGGATAGCTCGATAGTCCCGGCTCGCCCCGCAGCTCGTGGCGGAAATTCTTCAGGCGCTTCTCGTCCAGGCGCCCTTCCACGAAGGCGCGGGCATAGACGCCCGGTGAGGCATGACCCTGGAAGTACACAAAGTCGCCCGGCAGATCGCCGTTCGATCCCTGGTACTTCGCGTGAAAGAAGTGATTGAAGCCAACCTCAAGCAGCGTCGCCAGCGAGGAATACGTCGAGATGTGGCCGCCGATTCCGGCATCCTTCTTGTTCTGGCCATGCACCATCGCCATGGCGTTCCAGCGCAAAAGCGCCTCGATGCGGCGCTCCAGCTTGCGGTCGCCGGGGTAGGGAACCTCGTCATGCTTCGGGATCGTGTTCAGATAAGGAGTCGTTACTTCACTGGTGACAGAAAGCCCGGCCTCGCGGGCCCGGGTCCGCAGAGCCTGCAGCAGCTCGGCGCTCTGTTCCCAGTCATTTGCCACGACCTCGTCAAAGGCTTCAATCCACTCCGATACCTCGCGCGCGAAATCGGCCTGTGGGGCAGCGGTCTCAAGCTTTGTTGTCATAAGCGGTCCTTATCTCCCTATTCCCGGGCAGGCATACTCCTGCTCGCTGAAAACCAGCCTCTTTAACATAATCGCCAAACACCACAACCGTCACTCTTGCCGAAAAATCCCGTGCGAACACCGGATTGCAACCACGCCGGCTCTTTGATTAAAGGTTGCCTCCGCCACCTGCCGCAGCGTCGATTTCGCTGACCACTGCCTGCGAGATCTCTCCCCGCAACGTCCCAATAGACCAGGGAGTCGAGACAATCGGCTTGAGGCTCATCGCCGTTCGAATGTAGGCTATGCGGGCTTCCTCCTTCAACGTTCCAGAAGCTCCCAATCCGACAAACGGAGTACGCCACCCGAATGAGCGCAGACCTAGACCGCAGAGCCTTCCTCAAGATCACCGGTGCCACAACCTCCCTCGCTCTATCGGGCCATGCCAATGCCGCCGACCGAAGCCGCGCCATCGCAATCGAGATCGACCCCGAATCTCCCATCGCGAACAGCCTGCCCGTCTCCTGGGCGATAGAGCAACTGAAAGCTCAGCTCCACAAAAAAGGCATCGAGACCGCAGCGGACTCCTCCACGCTCCACCTCCTCATCTCCCAGCAGGAAAGCCCGTTAGCCAAGAGCTTCTCCGCAACAGCGGCGTCCATTTCGCAGCCCGAGACGGTCGCGCTGCTTACCGGCAGCCACAATGCCGTGCCCTCCATCCTGGTGACCGGCGTCGACCCCCGCGGAATGGTCTACGGCCTGCTGGAGCTGGCCGATGAGGTGCGCTACAGCGATGATCCGGTACGCGCACTCACAACCCGCCAGTCCGTCATCGAGGTCACGCCCAACCGCGTCCGCAGCGTTGCCAGGCCGTTTCTATCGGAGATCGAAGACAAGGCATGGTTCTACGATCGCCAGTTCTGGACAGGCTACCTGGATCGGCTCGCAGCGGCCCGCTTCAACCGCTTCAACTTCGCGCTCGGCTTTGGCTACGACTTTCCGCGCGGAGTCACCGGCGACTATCTGCATTTTCCCTATCCCTATCTGGTCCAGGTCCCCGGCTACGAGCAGGTCCACGTCGAACCGGCCCTCCAGCCCGGCGAGCGGGACCGTAATCTCGAGACGCTGCAGTTTATTGCCGCCGAAACTGCACGCCGAGGAATGGAGTTCCAGCTTGGCCTCTGGACCCACGCCTACGAGTGGGTCGACAGCCCCGGGGCCGATCACCGCATCGTTGGACTCACGCCTGAGACCCATGCGCCCTACTGCCGCGACGCACTCTCGGCTGTACTAAAAGCCTGCCCCCAGATCACCGGCCTCACCTTCCGCATTCACGGCGAGAGCGGCATCCCCGAGCGCAGCTACCCCTTCTGGCAGACGCTCTTTGACGCCATCCCCCGCTCCGGCAGGACGCTCGAGATCGAGTTGCACGCCAAGGGGCTCGATCCCACCATGATCGAGATCGCCCGCAAGACCGGCATGCCCGTCAAAGCCGGAGCCAAGTTCTGGGCCGAGCACCAGGGGCTCGGCTACCACCAGGCCGACATCCGCGCCACCGAATACCCGCGCACCGGGGTCACCGGAACCTTCACCGTCTCCAGTGGAGAGCGCAACTTCACCCGCTATGGCTACGGCGATTTCTACGGGCAGGACTCCATCACCGTGATGTATCGCGTCTGGCCCGGCACGCAGCGACACCTCCTCTGGGCCGACCCCGCCCTCGCCTCCGGCTATGGAAACGCCGCGCACTTCTGCGGAGCCGCAGGCATGGAGCTGTGCGAGCCCCTTACCTTCAAGGGGAGAGAAGGTTCCGGACACCCCGGCGGCCGAAATGCTTACACGGACCAAACCCTGGCAAAATTCCATCCCGACTCGGAGAAATTCGCGCTCACCTACCTGCTGTGGGGACGCTATCTCTACAACCCGGACAGCACACCAGCCTTCTACCGGCGCGTCTTCCGCCAGAACTACGGCGAAGCAGGCCTCGGCCTTGAGTCCGCACTCTCCAACTCCAGCCGGATCCTGCCGCTGGTCACGACGGCCTGGCTTCCTTCGGCGGCCAATCACTACCTCTGGGTAGAACTCTTCACTCCCATCTCCATCCTTCCCGTCAAGGACAAACCGATCTACTCCGACTCTCCCGCGCCGCACAATGTAAGCATCATCAGCCCCCTCGATCCCCAGATCTTCCTCAGCATCCATCAGCACGCAAACAATCTCGCAGACGGAACGAAGAACGGCCACTACAACCATGCCGAGGTCGCCGATGCCATCGAAGGCATGGTCGCCCGTTCCAACCACTCGCTTGCCGTGGCGCGATCGTCCCTCGCCAGGGGCGCCGACGACACGGCATTTCGCCAGGTCGAAGAAGACATACGCATCGTCAACGGCGTCGGCCTTTACTTTGCGAACCTCTTCCGCACTGCGCTCTACTACTCGCTCTTCCAGCAGACCGGCGATCCTTCGCTAACCGGCAAGGCGCTCGCAACCTACCGGGCGGCTCGTAATGCGTGGGCCGGCATGGCAGCCCGCGCCAGTCAGGTCTATCAACCGGACGTCAGCTACGGCGGCATCTTTGTCCGGAGAGGCCACTGGGCAGATCGCCTTCCGATGATCGACCAGGATATTGCAGCCCTCACTCGCTACTTCGATAGCGAGACCGCAAAGCCCGCGAAGCAGGTCCATGCAGCCAGCCTTCTCAACCGCCCTGTTCGCCCGGTGCTTGCCGTCCGGCATGTACCGCCGCCGCATCTCACTCGCGGCAAGGATCTGCCTCTCTCCATCGAAGCTCCCGAAGCAGTTCGCGAGGCGACGCTCTGGTACCGACACGTCAACCACGCAGAGCGCTGGCGTCAGGTGTCGATGACGCGCTCGGGCCGCAAATTCGAGGGCACGGTGCCCGCCTCCTACACCGACTCCCAGTTTCCCTTCCAGTACTACTTCGAGCTGAAGACGCAGGACGCAGCGACGCTGCACCCCGCCTTCAACGACACTTTCAGCAATCAGCCATACTTCGCATTGACCGCTGAATCGTAGGCCGGAATTTGCATCCTGCAAGCCGGAGCACTCGGCTTGCAGGTATTAATCGAAGCGGTCCCAGCTTCCGCGCGCCGCTTTCCTCAGCGGTCGCAGCCATAAACTGACCATATCCATTGGGTGGGACTACGATGAAACTTCTGATCCTTGCTGCCTGTGTTTTGCTTGCTTCTTCCAGCCTCACCGCTCAGACGAATACCTGGCAGCCCTCGCCCGGGCACACTCAGACCCCGATATGGCCGGGTACAATTCCCGACGCACGACCCCCAAAAGGGCCCGAGACCGCAAAGACCACGGGTAAGGATTCGCTCGTCGCCGGCAGATCGTGGACATCCATCAGCAACGTCTCGCAGCCGACCATGACCGTCTTTTCTCCCAAGGGAAACAACACGGGCGCAGCTGTCGTCGTGTTTCCGGGCGGAGGATATGAGATTCTTGCGATCGATCTTGAAGGTACGGAAGCCTGTGACTGGCTTACCTCAAAGGGAATCACGTGCGTCCTCCTGAAGTATCGTGTGCCCGCCCCTCGCTCGGCCCCCAACTGGGGAGCATACCCCCAATCACCGATCGCGTTGGAAGACGCGCAGCGCACCCTCGGGCTCGTCCGCTTTCATGCCGCGGAATGGCATATCGATCCGCACAAGATTGGCGTCCTTGGGTTCTCCGCCGGAGGCCACCTGGTCGCCGCCATGAGCGTGCACTTCAACAAGCGCCTCTATCCCCCCATCGATCAGGCCGACCAGGTCAGTTGCCGGCCCGATTTCGCGGTCGCGATCTATCCTGGGCATCTTGCCTTTGGAAAGGATCTCTTCACTCTCAATCCGGATATCCACACCCATATCACACCTCAGACGCCGCCAACCTTCCTCCTGCAGAACGAGGATGATGACGTCGATCGCGTCGAGGACTCACTGTCGTACTACGTCGGACTCAAGACGGCTGGCGTTCCCGTAGAGATGCATCTCTACGCCCACGGCGGCCACGCCTTTGGCCTTCGTCGCACCAAGTTTCCAGCGACAGCATGGCCCGAACTGGTCGAGACATGGTTGCACACCATTGGCATCCTCGCGCCATAGATATGTCCGCGTCGATCTTTAAAATTACTGCGTCCGCCTCTGCTGCCGGCGCAGAGGGCCGCGAGTGTGGAACCGATGGTAGCGCTGCGGTCGGAATGAGACAACAAAACTCAGGCTACGTAGAAACTCTTGCCGGACAACGCCGCTCGCGCGCTTTTTCAGAGTAGGTATCGATGCACTCACTGAAACATCAATTAGTTAGTACCGGGAAATCCGCATAGCAAAAGTATCATCCTGAGCGGAGCGCGCCAGCGCGCAGTCGAAGGATCTGTGGTCTGCTGGCTCTGCACGAATGTCTAGGTCGAGTAGTCCGCATTAATCCTGACATACTCCGCAGTCAGATCGCAGGTAACAAACCTGCATTCCGCGTCGCCATGCCCCATATCCATGCGGATCGTGTAGTCCCTCTGCTGCATGACCGCATGGGCGCGGGCCTCATCAAACGCCGGAGAGCGCATTCCGCCTTCGTAGACCGGCTCCTCTCCAATCCGAACCGTAACCTTCTCGGGATCGAACTCCACCCCGGAGTATCCCGCCGCGGCCATCAGTCTGCCCCAGTTGGGGTCCGCGCTCGACCATGCCGTCTTGCACAGTGGCGAGTGAGCGATGGACTTCGCAATCTGCCGGGCCTCGTACTCGCTGCGCGCGCCGGTGATATGCAGCGTCACAACGTGGGTTACGCCCTCGCCGTCGTCCACGATCGCATAGGCGAGCTTCTGGCAGACCTCGTTGAGAGCAGCGGCGAACGTCGCTCGATTCTGCTCATTCAGTTGCACCCCGCTCGAACCGCTGGCCAGCAGCAGGACGGTATCGTTGGTGGACGTGTCGCCGTCAATCGAGATGGAGTTGAAGCTCTTATCTACCGCAAGAGGCAGAAGCTCCCGAAGCTGCGAACTCTCCGCTTCAATATCGGTGAACAGATAGACCAGCATCGTGGCGTGCGGAGCTACAGGAGCGCCCAGTCGCGGGTGGATCATTCCGGCGCCCTTGGCCGCCCCGAAGATCCTCGTCTCCACGCCCTCAATCTGGATCGAGGCCTGCGCCACCTTCATCCGGGTGTCCGTCGTCATGATGGCGCGGGCGAAGCTCTCGGCATGCTCTACCGTGTTCCCGAGAGAAGCCTTCAGTCCAGGCAATGCCGTGACCACCTTGTCTGCCGGAAAAGGGACTCCAATGATGCCGGTCGAAGAAGGGAAGACCTCGTCGAAGATGCAGCCGAAGGTCTCCGCCGCCGCCGTGCAGGTCCGCTCACACGCGTCCAGACCGCCCTGACCGGTCGCGCAATTCGCGTTCCCGGCGTTCACCAGGACCAGTCCAACTCTTCCGCCTGTAGCTGCCATATGCTTTCGACCAACCATAACCGGGGCCGCGACCACCTGGTTGGAGGTGAACATCGCCGCTCCCTGCGCCACGCCGTCTACCAGGCAGGCCGCAAGGTCCGGCTTCCCGCTCGCCTTGATGCCTGCCTTCACCGCAGCCCACAGGAATCCGCCCGGCAGGCCCTCAGAAACCTTCATCTCAAGACTCATAAATTCCAATCTACCAAGCACACCGCCTTACTGCTCCACAGGCCCGGAAAATCCCTGTCAAGCCCCCAAAGCCTCTAAACCGCTTCCAGACAACAACATGGACTGTGCCGAAAAATTCATCTCCGGGAGCTATCCTAAATATAAGCGTTACATAGCTATATAGAAGAGCGCCGGAAGGAAGGCACATCCGCGATCTACGAGCCTAAGCCTATATACTGCAAGACTTTACCAGTAACATTCCTGGAATGAAGACTTTGCGAGATAGTCCCCGCCTAAATGCAATCATTTGAAGACTTTGCGCAAAAACCCTACGGGGTAGGGAACTGCACCTGAAGAGTTCTTCCTTCTGCACTGCTCTGTCGAGCCAGCTCAAGCAGCCGAATCACCCGGTAGCCGTCCTCTGGGGTAACCGCAAGTTCGCCCGTCCCGTTGATTGCGTCGCGAACGTTCGCATAGTAGCCCCGATAATCGCCGGGCTCCGTCTTCACCGTCGTCCGCCTCAATTCGCCAGGCTGGTTGGGATCGGGAGCAACCACCAGGGTTCCCCAGGCCGACTCCGGTTCACCCAGCCACTCGCGCGCGTCCCCCATCCGGGGAACCTTCGCGCCGCCGACCAGCGCGGGCTCCTGCGGGTCCAGACCGTACTTGCGGAAGCTGCCCAGCGTGCCGTGGATCAGGAAGCGGGGAGCGGGCTCGGCAGCCAGCATCGTCGTCCGGCAGATGGCCTGGAGCCGCGGATAGTGCAGCACAATGTCGAACGCATCTTCAATCTCGGTGGTGTCGCGGTCGCGCCGAACGCTTGCCGTAATGGATTCCGGCGTTCCGAACACCGCCAACGCCTGATCGACAAGATGCGGGCCAAGGTCGAAGAGCATCCCGTTGGCTGCATTCCCGGCCTCCTTCCACGTAGCCTCGCGCGGCAGCGGACGGAAACGGTCGAAGTGAGACTCGAAGGTCACCACGCGGCCCAGCTCGCCGGAGTCGAGAATCTTCCGGACGGTCAGAAAGTCGCCGTCCCAGCGACGGTTGTGAAAGGGTGCGAGAACAAGCTTCTTCGCGCGGGCCAGTTCGATCAGCTCCCTCGCCTGCTCGCTCGTCGCAGCAAAGGGCTTGTCGATGACGACATGCTTACCCGCCTCAAGAGCCTTCTTGGCGAGTTCGTAGTGAGTTTCGTTCGGCGTGCCGACGACGATCAGAGAGATGCTGCTGTCGGAGAACGCTTCATCGACGGTTCGCAGGATGCGGATGCCCGGATACGCCTGCGCGGCCTCATCGCCTCGCCGCTGCACGATCGCCTCCAGCTTCAGCCCGGGCACGGCGCTCACAAAAGGTGCATGAAAGACGCGACCTGCCAGCCCGAAACCGATTACTGCAACCCCAATCTCCGCCATCGTTCCTCCAGTGATCTGACTCGTTGGAAAATCATCCAGAGAGAAGTCTATTGCATGACAAGAGGCCAGAAGCCCCTCATCTTCAATCGCCTGCCAAAGTTTTGAGCCTTAAAAGCAGGAAAAGCATCAGAGTTCATATAACTTGGCAGCGATGGGCCCGCCGACCTCGCAAGAGGGCAGGTTCCCGCTGAAACAGGGGAATACGGTTAATATCGAACCTATGATGCAACGCAACGGGAAGATCGTCGAAAACTGGACGATCGACAGAGAAGTAGAGCGTCTTCTGCGCGGAGCTGCGGTGGTCATCAGTCTGACGCTTTGCGGGATGCCGGCGTTAGCTCAGCAGACGCAGACGTCTCCTTCGGGAAATCAGCCGAGGCCGACACAGACCGGGCCCAGCAGCGGGCCGCAGAGCTCAGCGATGGCGGGAGCGCAACAGCAGCTCTATACGGCCTCCGGCCAAAATGGAGCGCAGGTCTCGCAGGATTCCTTCAAGGGCTCGATCGTTGAGGGCAAGTCGACCGGCAACGTGCTGGATCTGTCGCTCGATGACGCAATTCAGCGCGGCCTGCGCAACAACCTGGGCGTGATTCTGCAGGGTGCCGCTCAGAAGAACGCGAACGGGCAGAGACTCGAAGAGCTGCAGGCGCTCCTTCCTACAGTGACCGGGGCAGCGAGCATCAATGTCCAGCAGGTCAACCTTGCCGCCTATGGACTCAAATTTCCGGGCCTGAACCCGATCGTCGGCCCGTTTCAGGTAGTCGATTTTCGTGCCTACCTTACACAGAATCTCTTCAATCTTTCAGCGCTTCAGAACTACCTTGCAGCCAGACACAACTTTGCCGCAGCGAAGCTGACAGCCCAGGATGCACGCGACCTGGTAGTGCTAACGGTCGGCAACGCGTACCTGTTGTGCATTGCGGACAACGCGCGCGTGGAGGCGGTAACGGCGGAGTTGGCGACCTCCAAGGTTTCACTCGATCAGGCCGTAGCGGCACACGACGCAGGCACCAGCCCCAAACTCGATGTGTTGCGCGCGCAGGTGGATTATCAGAATGAACAGCAGACCCTGATCGCTGCGAACAACGAACTGGCGAAGGACAAGCTGGCGCTGGCACGGGCGATCGGTCTTCCTCTCGATCAGCAGTACCGTCTGACCGACAGGGTGCCTTACGCCGAGTGGAACGATCTTGATCCGCAGACGAGCGTCGCCCAGGCGCTGAAGGATCGCAAGGACCTGGCTGCTTCGGAAGAACAGGTGAAAGCTGCCGAGGCGCAGAAGAAGTCAGCCTGGGCCTATCAGCTTCCTGTCGCCAGCTTCGTAGGTGATTTTGGCGATCTGGGGCAGACGCCGGGACACTCTCACTCCAGCTACACGGCCACCGGGCAGATTACCGTTCCCGTTCTGCAGATTGCAAAGACGAAGGGGCAGAATGAGATAGCGTCGGCCAATTATGAGCAGACTCGAGCGCGTTTGAGCGATCAGGCCCAGCAGGTCAACCAGGACGTACAGGACGCCATTCTTGATATCCAGGCGGCGGCAAAGCTGGTCGAGGCGACGCATTCGAATGTTGAGCTGGCCAACGAGGCTTTAAAAGAGGCGCAGCAGAGATTCAAGGCCGGCGTCTCGGACAATCTTCCCGTTTCGCAGGCGCAGGCCCAGACCGAACAGGCGAATGATCAATACATCAGCGCACTTTATCAACACAACATTGCCAAGCTTTCGCTGGCGCGTGCCCTTGGAGCCACCCAGGCAAAGTACAAAGATTATCTCGGAGGAAAGTAACCTTGCCAGAGCAAGCAGAGAAGAAGTACGACGCAAACAGAGACAATGCGCCGGAGCTGGATGAGGAATCTCCAGAAAAGAAGTCGCGGCGCAAGCTGATCGTCATTGCAGTGATTACGCTGCTGGCGATCGGTGCTGCGCTGTTCTACTGGCACTCGACCTTTACAGAAGACACCGACGACGCACAGGTCGATGGCGATCTCTACCAGGTTAGCTCTCGTATCGCCGGTCAGGTGATCAAGGTCTACGTGGAAGATAACCAGGAGGTGAAGGCGGGCGATCTTCTTGCCGAGATCGATCCGAAGGACTTCCAGGTTGCCCTGGAGCAGGCGCAGGCGAATCTTGCCAGCGCCGAAGCGGCGGCCATCCAGGCAAATGTAAACGTGCCCATCACCAATATCTCCACCAGGACCAACATCAGCACCACAAGCTCTGACGTCCAGAGTGCGCAGGCGGCTGTGGCCCAGGCTGTGAAGCAGGTTGCGGCAGCCAGCGCTCGGGTCGAACAGGCGAAGGCAAATGCGAAGAAGACCGATCTCGACGTAGAGCGTTATGGGCCGCTGGTCGAAAAGGACGTCATCTCAAAACAGCAGTACGATGCTGCTGTTGCCGCCGCGGCAGCTAACCGGGCGGCTGTGCTCGAGGCAGAATCGACACTGATCGCCCAGCAGGAAGGCGTGAGGCAGGCGCAGCAGAAGCTGGCGCAGGCCCGGTCGACTGCGATGGAAGCGTCCAAAAACGGGCCAAGCCAGGTCAAGGCGCAAGAGGCGAAGTATAACGCGGCGATGGCAGATGTAAAGCAGGCCCAGGCGAAGGTGGATCAGGCGAAGCTGAATCTCGGCTATACCCACATTCTGGCTCCCACTGCCGGGATCGTAAACAAGAAGAACGTCAACGTCGGCCAGAACCTCTCTGCGGGACAGGACCTGCTCACGATTGTTCCGCTCACGAACCTCTGGGTCACGGCGAACTTCAAAGAGACTCAGCTGGAGCGCATGCGTCCCGGCCAGAAGGTCGTGATCAAGGTCGACGCTCTGGGAGGGAAGAAGTTCCATGGTGTTGTTCGCCAGATTGGCGGAGCAACCGGCTCGAGACTATCGCTCTTTCCGCCTGAGAACGCAACGGGCAACTACGTGAAGGTAGTCCAGAGAATTCCCGTCCGTATCGATTTCACCAATCTCGATCAGGAGAACGGGGATCACGCACTTCGCCCTGGTTATTCGGTGACGCCCATTGTGTCAGTGAAGTAGTTCAAGGCACTGAAAATACTCAAGAAAGAAACCGCCATACTCACCTCGGCATCTGATAGAAGAAAGAAGTACATCAGACGAGGTGGATATGGCGGTTTCAGGTAAGAAGGCCGGTGTAGCCGATGCTGCGGCTACGCCTCACTGGCACGCGCAGGCGCGCGAGATTCAGAAGTTCGGCACGGTCGTAGAGGATCTTCCTCATGCTTTGGGCGCCAAGGTTCGTGCCGATATGGTCGCGAAGCTGAATCAGCTTTTGGCGGATTCGATTACCCTCCGCGATATGTACAAGAAGCACCACTGGCAGGTCTCCGGCCCGACGTTCTACCAGCTGCATCTGCTGTTCGATAAGCATTTCAACGAACAGGTTGAGATTGTGGACACCATCGCGGAACGCGTTCAGCTGCTTGGAGGTGTTACGGTTGCAATGGGCGGAGACGCTGCCGAGATAACGAAGATTGCACGTCCTCCGCGGGGCCGGGAGACTGTGCCGGTGCAGATCTCGAGACTGCTGGAGGCGCACAAGCACATTATCCAGAGCTGCCTCGACATCTCCGAAGCTGCCGACGATGCAGGCGATCAGGGCACAAACGACCTGGTGGTGAGCGATGTTCTTCGTCCGAACGAGTTGCAGTCGTGGTTTCTAACGGAGCATCTGGTGGAGATGCCGCTGGTTCTTGAGAAGTAAAACGTAACGGCGCTAACATAGCAGCCCGGCAACCTGATGGTTGGCCGGGCTGTGTATCTTTAAGATACGTCCGTTCATCCAATGCTCATACGTTCAGAGTAGATGGTTTCCTGCTATGCCGATCGCGCTCGCATTTTTCATCCATTACGCGTACCTGATTCTGTTCCTGTGGGTTCTCGTGGAGCAGCTTGGGGTCCCTGTGCCGAGCATTCCCGTGCTGCTGACAGCAGGAACGCTGACGGCCACCCATGAGGTCCATCATGTCTATGCGTTGTTGGCCGTGCTTGCGGCCTGCGTGGTGTCAGATTCCATGTGGTATTCGCTGGGCCGGCGGTATGGTGGAGGCGTGCTCCGTTTGCTGTGCCGCTTCTCGTTCGAGGCGTCGACTTGCGTCAGCAAGACGGAAGGATACTTCTCCCGGCGTGGGCCGACGACGCTGCTGGTGTCGAAGTTTATCCCCGGTCTGAGCACGGTAGCTCCTCCGATTGCAGGTCAGATTGGGATGCCTTACGGACGATTTCTGATTTGGGACCTGGGCGGTTCTATTTTGTGGGCAGAGACATTCCTTCTCGCCGGACGGTTCTTCGGCGATGTTGCCCAGAAGAGTGCGCGGTTCTTCCACTGGCTCGGTCACTTCGCGTTTGCGATTTTCATCCTCATGGTTCTCGGAATTATGGCCTACCGGTTCCTCAAGCAGAGAAAGTTCCTGCAGCAGGTCCGCGACATGAGACTGGAGCCGGCGGAGCTGAAGGAGATGATGGATCTGGCGGAGGAGCAGGGAAACAAGCCTCCTTTTATCGTTGACCTGCGCCATCCGCTGGACTATCTGCCCGACCCGCGGGTGCTTCCGGGCGCGCTGCGGATTGGTCCCAACGAGATCCGGCAGCACAGCGAAATCATTCCCCGGGACAGGGATGTTGTGCTCTATTGCACCTGCCCAAGCGAGGAGACGAGCGCGAAGCTGGCGCTTCAGCTGCACAAGCTGGGCATCTACAGGGTTCGTCCCCTCCGTGGAGGGTTCGAAGGATGGAAGGCGGCCGGGTACCCACTGGTTGAATATGTTGTGGATACTCCGGCGTCAGGCGTACTGACTTCGCAAATTGCGCCGCTTCCCGGCACAAAGAAGGCCCTTCCGGTCGTGTGAGCCCGGGGACTGGAGCGGATCATGCAGCTTGCGGACGGAAGTTCGCTCTTCAGGCCGGATGGTTAAAAACTTTCCCACGAAGCCGGTTGTGAGCGATGATGTATGACCATGGCAGATCATACGACAACGCTCGCCGATCCTACGATTGCGGCATCCACCCGAACATTTAAGGCCCCGTCTACACGGGTACTCTCCGTGGACGTCCTTCGTGGCATCACGATCGCGTTCATGATTCTGGTAAATGACGCCGGCGACGGACGACATGTGTACACGCAGCTGGAGCATTCTCCGTGGAACGGATGTACGCTGACCGATCTTGTCTTTCCGACATTTCTGTTTATCGTCGGGATCTCGATCATTCTTTCCACGCACTCGAGATTGCAGCGGGGCGCCAATAAGCGCGACCTTGCAGTCCATACGGTGCGACGTGCCGTAACGATCTTTGTGGTGGCGATGCTGATCAATCTGGTACCGTTCTTCCAGTTCAGCCACCTGCGCCTCTATGGGGTACTGTCGCGCATTGCGCTCTGTTATCTGGTCGCAGGACTTATCTGTCTGAAGACGCAGCGGGCGAAGACACTGCTCAGTATCACGGCAGTGTTACTGGTGGCTTACTGGCTACTCATGCGCTTTGTTCCGGTGCCGGGTTTTGGGGTTCCCACGCATGACATTCCGCTGCTGGACCCGGACCGGAACCTGGCTGCATGGCTCGATCGCGGCATCATGGGCTTCTTCCAAAGGACGCTCCACACCGGAAGGTTATACGAGGTCACTCGCGATCCAGAAGGGCTTTTGAGCACGATTCCCGCGGTCGGGACGACGCTGCTGGGTGCGGTTTCGGCCTTGTGGCTTCGCCGTGCGGGGGGAAAGACACCGTCGATCACTCCGGGCCGATGCACTCTTGGGCTGTTTCTCGCGGGACTGGTGAGTATTGGTTTCGGGCTCGTCTGGAACATCTGGTTCCCGATCAACAAGAAGCTCTGGACCAGCTCCTATGTTCTGTTTGCTGCGGGGTGTGCGCTGGTCGGCTTGGCCGCGTGCTACTGGCTCATCGATATCAAGAAATTCAACGAGACGAAGGCAGGGAAGGCGATCATGTGGCCATGGCTGGTCTTCGGCTCGAACGCGATCGTCGCCTACGTTGTGGCTGCAATCGTGGAGAAGGCGCTCGCAATCGTCCATCTGGGCGGCGTCAGTGCGGACGGCAGGCCCATGACAGCAGGACGGTGGATCTACTGGCATGTTTTTGCCTCCCACGGTTCGACGAACAATACTTCTGTCGCCTTTGCCATTGTGTTCGTGCTGGTCTGCTTTATTCCCAACTGGATACTCTGGCAGAAGAAGATCCTGGTAAAGCTATGAGTGTGTCGCGCTGCGTTCTCCGCATCCCGCGCTGGCCGTTTACCATAGACAACGGACCGCATCGGGATGCGGCAGGAGAAGGTATTGGCGTACAACGACCTGCGGGACTGGATCAACGCACTTCATAAAGCTGGCGAACTAAAGCGCATCGCTGTCGAGGTCGATCCCGTTCTGGAGATGGCGGAGATCGCCGACCGCGCGGCGAAGATGGGTCGCGGCACGGCGGAGGCAGGTGGACCTGCGCTGCTGTTTGAGAACGTCAAGGGCCATCCGGGCGCGCGCGTGCTGATGAACCAGTTTGGCAGCGAACGCCGCATGAAGCTGGCGCTCGAGACGGATTCGCTGGACGCCATTGCCGACCGCATAAGAATCCTCCTTAAGCCCGAGACCCCAGCCGGCCTGATGGACAAGTTGAGAATGCTGCCCAGGCTGGCGGAGATGGGATCGTTCTTCCCGAAGATGGTCTCCGCCAGAGAGGCTCCGTGCAAGCAGGTAATCCTGCGCGGAAACGACGCCGATCTGAACCGGCTGCCTGTGCTGAAGACATGGCCGCACGATGGCGGGAAGTTCATTACGCTTCCGTGCGTGATTACTCGCGATCCCAGGACCGGCAAGCGGAATATAGGGATGTACCGGATGCAGGTGTACGACGGCAGAACGACCGGAATGCACTGGCAGCGGCAAAAGGTAGCTGCGGAGCATATGCGCGAGCGCCTGCGGGAGACGTCGCAGAGTTCCGCAGCCGCGGTGGACCTGATGGCGCTTACCGCCGGAGGCACGACAGCCGCGGGATCGCTGGAGACGATTCCTCATGTGACTCTGGGGAAGATCAGGAACCAGCGTATGGAGGTCGCGGTTGCAATCGGCACGGACCCCGCGACGACGTTCAGCGCCATCGTTCCGGCGCCTCCCGAGGTGGAGGAGTACATCATCGCGGGATTTCTGCGCCAGAAGCCTGTGGAGCTGGTGAGGGCGGAGACGGTCGATCTGGAGGTTCCGGCCAATGCGGAGTATGTGCTGGAGGGGTATGTCGAGCTTGGAGAACTGAGAACCGAAGGCCCGTTCGGCGACCACACGGGCTTCTACACCATGCAGGACGACTACCCTGTGTTCCACATCACCTGCATCACGCACCGCCGCGATCCGGTGTATGCGGCGACCATCGTCGGCAAGCCTCCCATGGAGGATGCATGGATGGGCAAGGCAGTGGAGCGGATCTTTCTTCCGCTGATGCAACTGACACTGCCAGAGATACGGGATGTAAACCTTCCGGCGGAGGGCGTCTTCCACAACCTGATGATCGTCTCGATCCGGAAGTCTTACGCCGGACAGGCGCGCAAGGTGATGAATGGCATCTGGGCGATGGGACAGGCCATGTTTACCAAATGCATCATTGTGGTGGACGAGGACTGCGATGTGCAGGATCTGGCCGAGGTGGTGCTGCGGACGACCAACAACATCGACCCGGAGCGCGACATCCAGTTCACCCTTGGGCCGGTGGACTCGCTGGACCATGCCAGCCGGCTGCCCAACTTCGGCAGCAAGATGGGCATTGACGCCACGAGGAAGTGGAAGGCCGAGGGATTCGAACGCCCATGGCCGCAGATGCTGGAGATGGAACCGGCGGTGAAGGCCAGGGTGGACGCAATCTGGAAGCGGCTGGGAATCGAATAGAGCAGCTTCACCACAAAACGGGTTACTCTAGTACGGCTGGGTACTCTCCCGGCTCAACTGTACATTTCATGGCTAGCGCTCGATCTGCTGGCCGGATACTGTCCTCTCTATGGGTAGTAAGGGGCTTGGATGACACTGTGGCGTAAATGGAGAAGCCGGTTGCTGTTGCTGTTTGCCGTTCTCGGCCCGGGCTTCATCACCGCCAATGTGGATAACGATTCCGGCGGAATTCTCACCTATTCGCAGGCGGGTGCGCAGTACGGCTACAAGCTGCTTTGGACCATCATCCCGATTACGCTTGCGCTGATCGTCGTGCAGGAGATGTGCGCCCGGATGGGTGTCGTGACGGGCAAGGGACTGAGCGACCTGATTCGCGAAGAGTTTGGTCTCCGCATCACGTTTTTCGTGATGATTCTGCTGGTCATTGTGAACTTCGGCAATGTGATGGCCGAGTTTTCGGGCATCGCCGGCAGTATGCAGCTGTTTCACGTCAGTAAATACATCAGCGTGCCTCTTTGTGCGTTCATCGTATGGGCTCTGGTCGTCAAAGGGGACTACAAGAGCGTGGAAAAGGTCTTCCTGCTGGCCAGCACGGTGTACATCGCCTATATCTTTGCAGGCGTGCTGAGCAGTCCGAACTGGCACGAGGCGATCGTGCAGACAGTCCGGGTTCCGGGCCGCAGCGTCTGGAGCGATCGAAACTACGTCTACATGACGGTCGGCATCATCGGCACGACCATCACGCCGTGGATGCAGTTTTACCTGCAGTCCTCGATCGTGGAGAAGGGAATCGACGTCCGGCAATACAAGCATTCGCGGCTGGATGTGATCGTCGGGTCGATCTTCACGGACGTCGTAGCCTGGTTCATCATTGTGGCCTGTGCGGCTACGCTTTATACACATGGCATGCGAAACATCGCAGAGGCGTCGGACGCGGCCGATGCGATGAAGCCGCTCGCAGGCCAGTACGCCTTCATCCTGTTTGCCGCAGGACTGTTCAACGCATCGCTGTTTGCGGCGTGCATTCTTCCTCTGTCCACGGCGTACACGGTTTGCGAGGGATTAGGGCTCGAGAGCGGCCTCGACAAGAGCTTTAAAGAGGCGAAGTTCTTCTACTGGTTCTATACGCTTCTGCTGGCCCTGGGGGCGGCGGTGGTGCTGATCCCGAACTTCCCGCTGATCAACGTCATCATCGGCTCCCAGGTGCTCAACGGAATTCTGCTGCCTGTGGTCCTGATCTTCATGCTTCGGCTGGTGAACCGGCCGGAGCTGATGGGAACCTATACCAACTCGCGCTGGTTCAACATTGTGGCCTGGCTGACGGCGATCATCGTGATCTGCCTGTCAGTGGTGTTGATGTGGAACGGTCTGCACGGCGCCCAATAGCTCCTGCGAAGCTGATACGTGACCTGAGCGGCTGCGGCGGGAAGCTAGATCAGCTTCCCTTCAGAGAGGTCGCGGATCAGTCCCAGATCGGCAGCCAGAAAGTCGAACTCAGGAAGTCGCTCAAGAGAGGACCAGCGCATGTCATTGAAGATTCGGTTCTCGATCGGTCCGGCAAATTCCCTGACGAGAAAAAACTGAAGGTCAATGGTTCCACCATTCCTGTACTTATGGCGAATCCGGGCGATGCGTCTGCCGATGCTGGCCTGAATTCCCAGCTCTTCATCCAGTTCCCTGGCAAGCGCGACTTCCGCTGTTTCGCCCATCTCGATCTTTCCTCCGGGAAACTCCCATTTGAGGCTCATCGGCTGGTCGGGCTTGCGCTGGCAGACAAGTACTTCCAGGCCAGATTCCCCTTCGCGAACAATGAGCGCAGCGGCCACCAGCCTGACTGGCTTCGACGTAGCGGCTGCGTTCTGTTGGTCCCTCAGTTTGCGAATACGTTCTTTCACCTGTCTCTAGTTTGTATTAGACGCCAAGCTGCCGGGGAATGCCCTTCAAATTACGCCTGATTGGCCGCTACGGACGCGGGATAGTAAACATGCCATCCAGCCTGATTGCTCTGCTCCATAAGGCCGGACGTAGGATTGACGGGGAAGGCACGGCGCGCGATTCCCAACATAGCAGCATCATGGATCGAGTTTCCAAAGACGGCATCGGGTGCTGTAATTCCCGCGCGTTCCAGCGAGGCGACCTTACCATCGTCGGTGGGTACGTCCAACAGTTGATCGGAGACGATGCCGTTTCTTATCTCTACCCGCGCGCAAAGGACGCGGTTGGCTGGAATGCCGAACCGTTGAACGCCTTCTTCGATGACCCAGTCGTTTGTGGAACTGACAGCCCATATATCTGAACCTCGCGAGCGTAGTTCGCTGACCAGCTTCAGCATCTCGGGAAAAATGTTTTTTTCAATTTGGCTGGAGAAGAAGTCACGCGCCGCCCGGCGCAGCTCATCCTCACGAAGACCCTGGTAGAGCTGAACCATCTCCCCACAGATGGCGATCTCGGAGACCTCATTGCGATGGTATGCGCGGTAACGAGCGTCGATCCAGTCTGCGGCCTCGCGCGAAACCAGCCCGGTCTCGACAGACCACTTCATAAAAGACGATCCGGCATCTCCGGACCACAGGGTGCCGTCGCAATCGAAGACGGCAACCTTCGGTTCAAGTTCGTGAACAGCGGAGAAGAACTCATCCGTGGTGAGGATATTGATTGTGGAAGTTGGCATTTTGAACGTTCAGCGCAGCCCGCGGCAGCGCGCAATCCCTTCTTAATGTGCTTCTACGAGTTTACTCTTTGACGGCGCGGAAGGCCGTACAACGAAGATGCTCTGGCACGTATGTGAATGAAGAATAAAGACGAGCGTCAGACGGGGGGAAGGGCGTCTACGATCGAGACCCCTGCAGGCGGTGTGAAGACGAAGTCTACCTGTTGCGTAGGTACGTTCTCCTGCACCTGGGTGAAGGCGAACTCAGTGATCGCTCCGTCCAGCTCTTCGAGCTTCATGTGCTGAATTTGACCTGAGGCGGTGACATCGAGCGTCAGACGGCGGATCCGCTGTTCCATTCCGCGGGGAACGCCTGCGATATGGATGCCGTGACTATCTTCGGTCACGCTGACGTCGCCCAGCTCCTTTTTGAGCTGCGTGTGACCCAGCAGAAAACGCAACGGACTGCGAAGGTCATCGAGCTGGCTGGCAGGAGCGCGTTGAGCCTGGGCGTCGCCGGGAGAATAGAACCAGGCGAATTTGCCATCCAGAATAAATAGCTTGCCTTCGGGCTGATCATAGCTCCAGCGCATTCGCCCCGGTTTCTTCAGCAGCAGCGTTCCAGACTCAGTTCGATCGATGCCCATACCCGCATAGTGCTCGGTGTAACGAGCGCGCAACGATTTGAGACGGTTGTAGTGGTCATCGATACGGCGCAGCAGGGCGTCTGCATCCTGCGCGCGGGCACCAAGCGGCACGCAAAATGCCGCGAGCAGCAGCAGGAGAACTCGTCTACGCATTACTGAATCGGCTGCGTACAGTTGGTGCCACCCGCCGGATCGAAGGTGATGCGATTGTTTTCGTCGGAGCAGAAGCCGCGGTCACCGGACTTTCCAACCGAGGTCGGCACTGCGGTTACCTCGTATGAGGTGTACATATCCTGATTGTTCACCGTTACCTTGTTGCAGTTGGTGATCGCGAAAGTGTAGCCGGCTTTGTTCCCGGTGGCAAGGCCAACGTCGATCAGCTGAGCAGCCTGCGCTGAGGGGGCGCCGGATTTGGGATCCCCGCCCAATTGGGAGAGGGAGCAGGCAAAGCCATTACCGGGATACATGGAGTTGTACTGCAACTCAGCCTGAACGATGGTGCGAACCGACTGAATCGCCGAGGTCTCATGAGCTTGTTTGGTCAGCTTCAGCATCTGCGGAACGGCGAGTGTCATCAGGATCAGCATGACCGACATGACGATCAATAACTCGATAAGGGTGAACCCCTCTTCGAATCGCTCCGCTTGCTGATTCTGTCCTTTCAAACCCGGACGCACTGCCTTCATCGTCATCCTCTTGTTGTGTGTAATGCAAGTCATTCAAAACTCTATCAGCAATCGATATCAGAGCGGTCTATCTTCATCTCGCCAAGATTTCCGAGTAGGGCCACCGCAATACTCTCAGGCTGGAAGAGGTCACGCGCGAGCCTCTGGATGTCGTCCGGAGTCACGGATTCGATCTCCGACGTGATCTCCTCCACACCAAAAAAGCGACCAAAGTACATCTGCTGCCTGGCGAGATTCGCCATTCTGCTGGAACCACTCTCGAGCCCCATAACCATGTTGCTCTTCAGCTGATCTTTGGCGCGGTCGAGCTCTCCGGAACTGACGGTCTCCTGCTTCAGACGCCGCAACTCGCGCATGGTTAGCTCCATGGTCTGCTTCGTATTGTCCACAGCCACTCCGGCATAGATGCAGAGCGAACCTGTATCACGGAAGGGCGATATCTCCGAAAAGATCGAGTATGCCAGTCCCTGATCCTCCCGGATAGTCTGGAAAAGACGTGAGCTCATACCGCCGCCCAGGATGCTGTTCAGCAGGTATACCCCATATCGCTCTGGATGACTCACAGCAGGAGCCGGTACTCCCAGGCAGAGCTGGACCTGCTCAAGCGCTTTCTTGCGCTTGAGGGTGATGTGGGGAGTTGCAAGCGGAGCTTCACGCCGGGGAATCGGATGGCTTGAGCTTGGCGCCAGCTCTCCAAAGCGGCGCGCTACCTCAGCCACAAAACTCTCATGCTCCAGATTGCCTGCGGCCGAGAAGATGATGTTACGGGGCGTAAAGCGATCCCGATAGAAGCTGAAGAGGGAGTTCTGATCGAAGCTCGAGACGGTCTTCCTGGTTCCGAGAATTGGTCTTCCCAGTGCGTCAGCCTTCCAGAAATTCTGAGTGAAGAGTTCATTCACCAGGTAGTCGGGATTGTCCTCGTCGATCTTGATCTCCTCGAGGATGACGCCCTTTTCGCGGTCCAGATCTTCAGGGGCAAAGGTCGGGTGGAGGACCAGGTCAGAGAGGACGTCAAGGGCCTGCGAGGCATGTTCGTCGAGGACCTTGATGTTGAAACAGATCGTCTCCTTGCCCGTAAACGCATCCAGATTCCCGCCAATGGTGTCGACCTCACGGGCGATCTGACGTGCGGAACGAGAGGTCGTTCCTTTAAAGACCATGTGCTCAAGAAAATGAGAGAGACCGTTGATCTCAGGAGCCTCGTCGCGTGAACCTGACGCAATCCAAGCTCCCATGGAGATGCTGCGGAGGTGCGGCATGCTCTCGGTCAGCACGATAAGACCGTTCGGAAGGACAGTCTTGCGGATGCTCCTGGGAACACGGGGAGTAAGGCGGATATCTTCGATCAGAGTGGACGCTGCCATACCCCTATTGTTTCACATACGTGGAAATAGGCGTAAACTATAGAAGAACAAGGGAATAGTTGAAGTTTTCCTGTATATGTCGAACAAAATAAAAGGCATTAACGTTGAAGCTCCTAATGCACTCTTCGGAATGTTGCCCGAGGAACTGAAGGCTCTGATGAAAGGCTTGGGGCAGAAGGCTTACAGGGCAAATCAGCTCGCCCAGGCTCTTTATTCGCAGAGAGTTACGGACTTGGCCGAGATTACGGTCTTTCCTGCTCCACTTCGCGATCAGCTCAGAGAAGCTGGATATGGCGTCGGATTGCCTGAGATTGTTCAGGCGGCGCGTTCTGTGGACGGCACGGAGCGTTACCTGATCCGCCTCGCCGACGGCGAGACCGTGGAGACGGTTTGGATGCCGGATGGAGATGGCGGCGAACGGGGAGATGGCAGTGAGGCTTCCCTGGAGGAAGAGGAGCTGGAAGGGCTGGAAGGGAACGTCTCCGAGTTTTCAGGAGAGCCACAGCGCAGGCGCGACACCCGGAACATGGGCGCGCTTGCTTCGAGCGGCTATCGGCGCGCGACGATCTGCATCTCCAGCCAGGTGGGTTGCGCCGTCAACTGCCAGTTCTGTCTGACGGCCAAACTTGGAATCAAGCGCAACCTTACGGCAGGCGAGATCGCAGGACAGGTGGCAGCCGTGCTCAACCGGCATGGCATCAAGATGGGGAAGGACAGGATCAACCTGGTTTTTATGGGAATGGGGGAGCCCTTCCTGAACTACGACTCGTTTATCCGCAGCGTCATCGTGCTGGCGAAGCATATTGGAATTCCTGAGTCACGTATGACGGTTTCCACGAGCGGGATCGAGCCGGCAATTCGGAGATTTGCGCAGGAGCCTGTTCGGCCCAAGCTCGCGCTGAGCCTGAATGCCTCAAACGACCAAATTCGCGAAGAGGTCATGCCGATCACGCGCAAGTGGAAGATCGCCGAGCTTCTGGATGCGGTGCAGACAATTCCGCTGGGCAAACGAGAGTGGGTGACGTTTGAGTACGTGCTGCTGGGAGGCGTTAACGATCAACCAGAGCACGCTCGCGAGGTTCTGGACCTGCTGAAGGGGGTTCGAGCAAAGGTCAACCTGATCGTCTGGAATCCTGGCCCGGGGATCGCCTACACGCAGCCGGAATCAGACGATGTGGCCGTGTTTCAAAAGATGCTGATCGACGGCGGGATACCTGCCTATATCCGGCGTCCGCGTGGAAGAGACATCTATGCAGCCTGCGGCCAGCTTAAGCGCACGGTGGAACTTCCTGAAGGCGCTCCGTTGGTCGAAATCGCACCTGCAGCTACTTCTCCCGCTTGAGACAAGTCTCATTGCGTTGTGCCGCCGGTCAGGCGGGCTGAGCGGTGGAAGCCCTTGAAAGGCAGAGATCCAGAAGTGTGCGCGCTACCCGGTCATAATCATGGCGGAGTACCTCGCCTTCATGGAGGAAGTTGCCTGTGATGGGCTCCACTCCAAGGTCCCGGATCCGATCGAGATCGGTGGCGATCGGTTCCTGTCCTTCGCGGGCGTATTGAGCGAGCGTTGCGGGCAAAATGGGCGCAGTGTTGACCAGGGCGTAGTCGAAGAGATTCTTTCCCACGCTGCCCGCGTGGCTGAGTATCTTCTCAATGTGCTCGGAGGCCGTCAGTCCCAGAGATTCATTGGCCTGCGTCATGAGATTGCAGACGATTACTCGGGTGGCGGGTGAGGCAGCAATCGCCTCCGGTATACCTCGGACGAGCAGATTTGTGATGAGAGAGGTGTAGAGCGAACCGGGCCCCAGCGTTATGAGATCAGCGTGGGCGATCGCTTCGAGCGTCTCGGGAAGCGGGTCAACCTCTGCAGGTTCCAGGCGTAGCTCGACGATCGTTCGCCTGCTCCTGGTGATGTTAGTCTCTCCGCGAACCAGCGAACCGTCCTCCATCTCGGCGGCAAGAGTGACGTTGGATGTGGTTGCGGGAAAGATGCGTCCACGTATGGCGAGGATATGAGACGAGGTCTGTACGGCCTGGGCGAAGTCGCCGGTGATGTGGCAAAGGGCGGCAAGAAAGAGATTCCCGAAGCTGTGGCCCTGCAGTTCTCCCTGGGCGAAGCGGTATTTGAAGAGCTTGGCCAGGGTGTACTCGTCTTCGGAGAGAGCCACCATGCAGTTGCGAATGTCGCCCGGGGGCAGGATATTGAGATCTTCCCGTAGACGCCCAGAGGATCCCCCATCGTCAGTTACCGTTACGACGGCAGCAAGCTCACTGATGAGGTTGGGGCTGGCCGGGGTGGCCGCCGGTTCCATGCGCGGACGTCTGCGCCGTTCCTGCACGGGAACATAGCGCTTGAGACCACGCAGGAGAGTGGAAAGTCCGGTTCCTCCGCCAATCGCAACGACGCGAATCGGTCTTTCCACTGGGCTGGTTGGGTTGAAAGAGCTCAAAAGCACCTCTTTGTCGATGCACTCAGTTGCATTCATGGTACTGGACTGCATCTACGAACGCGCAGAGGTGCTGCAGAAAGAGCGGATCAAACCTCCGGATAGAGGAGTTCCGTGAAACGAGGATCATCCGCCATATCCTGGAAATCGGAGTCAGCTCGCGCCTGAATGCGATTGCGGGGATTGCGACGAATCGCTTCTGTCAGATGTTCCAGGCAGGTGTGCGAATCGCCCGTCATGGAGGCGATCACAGCAAGACCATAGAATGCATAGTCGGCTTCGCCGTTTTGCTTCAGAATCAGCTGAAACTGCTCCTTTGCATCTTCGTAATGACCATCATTCAGCAGGGAGACGGCGTAGTCGTAGTGTTCCTCATGACTGCTGAACCTGGTTTCACGCTTCTGCAACTGCGCATTGGAGGCGTTGATATACATCCGAATCCGATCAGCAAGATTGCCTGCTCCAGAGGCCAGCAGTTTTTCGAATGCGACGCGCGCTTTCTCGAACTTGCCTTCCTGCATGAGGCGGACGGCCGCCTCATAGTCGGCAAGCAGATGGACATGCGATGGCTCGTTTGCCGAGGTGACAGCACCAGCATTGGTGCGGCTGGAACGTTTGGAAGCAGTAGCAGTTTTCGTGGTCTGTGCCATGGTTTACCCGATTCGCCGTGCGGCGCACTCCTCAGTCTGCCATTGTAGCGACTGACTGGATTCTCATATTCGTTACAGTTTCGGATTTATACCCAGCGAGGGGGTTGAGGTCAACTCCCGGAAGGTGTCAGTTCTGTCGCAACGGTATTATCCTGCTTCATCCCTTATGTTTGTAGATCACCGGGTTAAGCTCCGGGTCGTTGTACATCTTCATCTGACGATAGAGCTTGAACCGTCGATGGCCTTCTGCAGCGTCGCGCAGAAGGGCATCGAGCGCCACAGCAAGATCGCTCCGCTGTTCGAGAAGAATTTCGAGTCGTTCCGTGTTTTTTTGCCGATGTGCATCGCCTGCGTCGGTACGTTCTGCCTGTTCACGGGTATGAAAGATTTTCAGGGCGAGTATCGAGAGGCGATCGATCATCATCCCGGGCGTCTCTGAGTGCAAAGGCGCATCCGAAGACGGCCGCATCACGTCTTCCAGCACCGATATAAGCTGAAGATCGATCTTTTCAATAAGGTCGTTGCGGTACTGGTTCAGGCGATCAATAGAGCGTTTGACAGAGGCAATCTCGCTATCCGATGCGCCTGGATCGCGTGCCTTGTCTTCTTCGTGCCACAGGTCGAAATTGGCGCGATGCTGTGCGATCACAAGATCGGGAAGCGTTGCAGAAGGGGGCGGCAGCGGCGGTACCAAGCGGTGCCAGCGATCCGTCGTCTCGTCCTGCATGCGTGTTATCTCAAGAACATTCAGCAGATGCGAATTCATCTCTCAAGAGACGACTTTACCAGCTTGCAATCCCGGAAGGTCTTGCAGGAAAGTTCCGGAACCAGCAGACTAAAGAGAGACATGCCCTCCTCCCCATCGAAAAAAAATTTCGCCATTGCCCAGCGAGTGCTTATCTACCGGCTTGGAAGTCTGGGAGATACTGTGATCGCGCTGCCGGCGCTTCATCTCGTGGCGAAGGCATTTCCGCATGCTGAAAGACGCATGCTGACGAACATCCCGGTGAACGCCAAGGCTCCTCCGGTTGCGGCGATTCTCGAGAATACTGATCTGGTCCACGGCTATTTTCGATATGCTGTTGGAACCCGCAGCGCCGCTGATCTCGCCCGCCTGTGGTGGACACTCGTGCGATGGCGTCCTGATGTTCTGGTGTATCTCGGTTCGGCCCGCGGCGTGGACTCTGCCAGGAGAGATGAGGCGTTCTTCCGCCTGTGCGGGATTCGGCATCGCTTTGGAGTGCCGGTAACCGAGCTGATGCAGCAGAACCGATGGGATGATGCGACGCAGTCATTTGAGCCTGAGGCGTCCCGCCTGGCGCGTAATCTGTCGGACCTGGGCGAGATGGATCTGGATCTTCCGTCGGCGTGGGACCTGCATCTGTCTTCTCATGAGATCTCACGGGCGGATGAGGCAATTGCGTGCCTGGGAGATCGGCCCTGCTTGGCCGTCAGCGTGGGAACCAAAGTACAGTCGAAGGACTGGGGTCGTGAGAACTGGCGCGATCTTTTGAGGCGACTTGGGGGAATGTATCCGGATTATGGGCTTGTCCTTGCCGGAGCCCCAGAGGAGAGCGAGAGCAGTGAATTCGCAGCACAGGGCTGGCGAGCTTCCAATGGCGGCCCTGTCGTAAACCTGTGCGGCCGCCTACAGCCACGGGAAAGCGCCGCTGCCTTTCGACGAGCGCGCCTGTTCATCGGGCATGACAGCGGGCCTATGCACCTGGCTGCAGCTGTTCAGACGCCGTGCGTGGCTATCTTCGCTGCCAGAAACAAGCCTCGCGTGTGGTTCCCTTATGGAGACAACCACCGTGTCATTTTTCATAAGACAAGTTGCTGGGGCTGCGGGCTGGAAACCTGCATCGTCGAGAAGAAGCGCTGCCTTACCTCAATCTCGGTAGAAGAGGTGGTGGAGCAGGTGCGCCTTGCGTTGAAATAGACTGGGCAAGCAACCACATAGTCAAGATGCGATGATGAGATAAAGGAGCCAAGCCTTACTGTATGCTGCCGGAACTTCATTCCATTCTGAACCTGCTCGAGGGCGGGTTCTCTCAGCTCAAGGTCCTGGTGGTAGGAGATATCATGCTGGACCGCTATATCCATGGCGATGTGGATCGGATTTCTCCCGAGGCGCCGGTTCCTGTACTTCGGCATGCGCAGCGGTATGAGCGTGCGGGCGGCGCGGCGAACGTGGCAATGAATCTCGCTGGCCTTGGTTGTCATGCCATCCTCGCAGGCTTCTGGGGTTCGGATGTGGAGCAGGGAGAGCTCAAAGTCCTGCTCGATCGTGCAGGCGTCGATACCGTCGGAGTCGTTTCGAGCTCGTTGCCGACGATATCGAAAACGCGCATCGTCGGAAGGATGCAGCAGTTGCTTCGACTCGACATCGAGAGCAGGGAGACGCCTCCTGCCGTAGAGCTGGACCGATTGGCCGAGAGGGCGACATCCCTCGTAGACAAGGTGCATGCGGTGATTCTGTCGGACTACGCAAAGGGGGCGCTCTCCCGCGATGTCTGCAGATTGGTGATTGAGGCCGCTGCCGCGAAGGGGATCCCTGTTCTGGCGGACCCCAAGACGCCGGATCTCGGCAAGTACGCCGGAGCGACCTCGGTTTGCCCGAACCTTTCGGAGCTTTCGCTGGCAACGGGCATCGCCGCTCACCAGACAGAGGCGCTGTTGGAGGCAGGTCAGGCCCAGGTGAGCAAGCACAACCTTCAATTCCTGACGGTGACGATGAGCGAGAAGGGAATCGCTGTGCTTTGGCCGGAGGGCCGGTACCATTCGCCTGCGCGTGCCAGAGAGGTGTTCGACGTCTCCGGCGCGGGAGATACGGTGATCGCCACTCTCGCGGCTTCGCTGGCCGGCGGCCTTCGGGTCGAGACTGCCGTCGAGCTGGCAAACCTTGCTGCTGGCATCGTCGTCGGCAAGATGGGGACGGTGCCGGTAGCCCAGCATGAGCTGATTGCTGCTTTGACGCCGAGCACAAACCTTACGGCAGGCGAAAAGATCCTGGATCGAGAGCGGACCGCCAAGCGAATTGCGGAGTGGCGGGCTTCCGGCGAGACAATCGTATTCACCAACGGCTGCTTCGATCTGCTGCACGTTGGACACATCACCCTGCTTGAGGACTGTCGCCGATTTGGTACCAAGCTGGTGCTGGGGCTAAATGCGGATGCCTCCGTCTGCAGGCTTAAGGGGCCCACCCGTCCTATCGTGGGAGAGAACGAGAGGGCGCGAGTGATGGCGGCGCTTGCATCGGTAGATGCCGTTGTCCTGTTTGAGGAGGACACCCCGCTCGAGCTGATACGCGAGCTGAAGCCCGATGTACTGGTTAAGGGTGGTGACTATACGATCGAGACCGTTGTCGGGCACGAGGAAGTGCTGGAGGCCGGAGGGCGGGTGGAGATCGTGCCGACTGTCGAGGGCTTCTCGACGACCAATATTGTTCGGAAACTCTTGGCAACTCGGGAGATGGAAAATTGATTATCGTTACGGGTGGTGCGGGCTTCATTGGAAGCAATCTGGTTCACGAGCTTAATTGGATGGGCCATAGGGACATTCTTGTCGTCGATAATCTTGCTCCCGCTGCGAATCTCAGCGGCCCGAAGTTTCTCAATCTACATGGCGCCGCGTTCTCCGACTACATGGACAAGCACGAGTTTCGTGATGCGCTCAGGGCCGGTTTGATCAAGGGCGGCAAAATTCGCGCAATTCTCCACCAGGGAGCCTGTTCCAACACGCTTGAGGACGATGGCCGCTACATGATGGACAACAACTTCACATACTCCAAGGAGTTGCTTCACTTCGCGCTTGACCATAAAATTCCGTTCATCTATGCGTCGACAGCCGCTACCTATGGGGCCAGCACCAGCTTCCAGGAGGTTTCTGCCAACGAGAGGCCGTTGAATGTCTATGGCTACTCGAAGCTGGTCTTTGACAATTATGTGAGACGGCTCATGCCGCAGATGAAGAGTACCGTCGTAGGCCTGCGCTACTTCAACGTCTATGGGAAACGGGAACAGCACAAGGGGCGGATGGCGAGTGTGTTGCACCATTTTACGAAACAGCTGAAGGACACCGGCATTATCCGAATGTTTGAAGGTTCCGGTGGATACGCCAATGGGGAGCAGCGGCGCGACTTCGTCTTCGTGCGCGACCTTGCCCGTATCAACATGTTCTTCGCCGGACTGCTTCCTGGGCAGGGCTTCCGTGAACCCGTTCAAGCAGTCGCCAACGCTGGAACAGGACAGGCCCGGACGTTCAAGGATGTGGCTAACGCCCTGATGCAAGTGCACGGTCCCGGAAAGATCGAATTTATTCCGTTTCCCGGCGACCTGAAAGATCGATACCAGCACTTCACCGAAGCTGACATCGCGGGCCTCCGCGCAGCAGGCTATACCGATCCGTTTACGCCCTTGGAAGAGGGAGTAAAGCAAACGTTCTCGGAGACAGAGTAGGTCCTCGCTCATACAACAAAACAGGGGCGCCATGGCGGGAAGCCCTGGAGTCTCATCGACAAGAGAAACCAGGATTCTGATTGCGCTGCCTCTGATAGTCAAAAAATCCCTACAACCGAAAAGACCGAAACTCGGTTATCGAAGCCGCAGGAGATGGGGTCATTAGGCGCTGATGGAGCTGCGAGACACGCAGTATTGCGGTGTGCGTTGATGATCCTTTCCATTTCACCGTCTGCTTTCCAGGGAAGATCCGCAGCAGATCATCGAACATAGGTGAGGGCTTGAATCTTCCCATAGAGATGTCGACATCATGAATACATTGCTCGTTTGCCGCAATGCTTCTCTCTGCTATCAAACAACTTGTTTGTAGTTCAATCGTTTAGGTAGCGTTGAAGCTATAGGCTCTGCCGCCAAACGAAGCACCCGTGGAACGGTTTGCCTCTGGAATGCTTTTGAAATGTCGACATAAAGGGCAGGATCGTCTATAACGATTGTGCTCCAGCCAACGCTCTCTTTGAGACTTGGAAGGAGTAAGGAGAAGAAGTGCAGAAAACAGCACTGGTGAACCCACGAGTGAAATGGACGACCATCGGTCTCCTTTGGTTCGTGTTCCTTTTTAACTATGCCGATCGTCAAGCCATCTTCTCTCTCTTTCCCCTGATCAAGGGCGAGATGCAACTCTCCGATGTGCAGCTGGGTATTCTCGGATCCTGCTTTATGTGGGTGTACGCTCTCTGTGGCCCTTTCACCGGATGGATCACGGATCGGTTCTCACGCAAGTGGCTGATTCTTGGCAGCCTCATCTTCTGGTCACTCGTGACGGGAGCGACAGCCATCGCGCATACCTACCAGGGCATGGTCTGGTGCCGCGCTCTCGGGGGACTAGGCGAGGCGTTTTACTTCCCGGCGGCCATGTCGATGATCAGCGATTATCACGGGCCATCCACGCGATCGCGCGCAATGTCATTTCATCAGACCGCTGTGTACGCAGGCAGCATCGTTGGCGGCTCGGTTTCGGCATTGGTCGGGCAGCATAGCGGTTGGCGTTCTAGCTTCCTCTTCTTCGGCGGTTGCGGTGTTGTTCTCGGAATTCTCCTGATGTTCCTGTTGCGGGAACCGCGGCGCGGAGAGTCCGAACCCTCGACCGGCGGTCAGCCAGTCAGATCATCAACGAGAGAGTCCCTCCGCGAGATTCTCGGGAACCGCATGGTCCTGCTGCTCATCGCCATCTTCATGGGAGCGAATTTCGTGGCGGTCGTATTTCTTACCTGGCTGCCCACTTTCCTTTACAACAAATTCCATATGAGTCTCTCCATGGCCGGCCTCAACGCCAGCCTCTATCTGCAGGCCGCATCCTTTCTGGGTGTCCTTTGCGGCGGCTATCTCGCTGATCGCTTCTCACGGCAACGCGGCGGCGGCCGACAACTTACGCAGGCGATCGGCTTGCTGCTCGGCGCTCCGTTTCTCTTCCTCACGGGTTGGACCCTTTCGATTCCCGTGCTTGTACTCGCTATGATCGGCTTCGGTTACTTCAAAGGCCTTTATGATGCAAACATCATCGCGGGCCTCTACGATGTGGTCGCGGTCCAGAATCGAGGTACTGCCGCCGGGATCGCCAATTCTCTCGGTTGGCTTGGCGGGGGCCTCGCACCAGTGCTGATTGCGGTCGGATCATCGAGATTTGGCATGAGCGCCTGCATGAGCGCTACCGCCGCGATCTACATCGTCATCGGCCTGCTGACGCTACTGGCGTCGCGCAAACTTCGCAGAATGCGCAACTCCTCAGGTGCAATGCCGACTCTATGTCCGACTGCCGAAACGTCAGAGGTCTAGGTCCAGATAGCTTCGCTCGAGCGTGCTTGCCCGGCGGGTACGATCGAACTCGTCCAGCCTCTCCTGTCGCGATATCTGAATGTGCTCTGCAAGGCGGTGCATCGCCAACTCAGGATTCTTGCCGATGATGGCTTCAATGATTCCTGCGTGCTGCGCATGAATGTTGCGCAACTTATCTGTGCCATAACCGGAACGTCGCATTGCGAAGATGCGAATGAGCAGTCTCGTCTCATCCACAATCTTGCGTATGCGTGGGTTGAACGAGAATGCCATCAGCAAGGTGTGGAAGCCCCGATCTGCAGCTATAAAGCGCTGCATCTGCTCCTCATTGAGATAGGGTTGCCCCATCGCATTAAGCTCATCCACCAGGGACAGTATGCCGTCTGACAGGTATTCGAGACGTTTGATGTCCTCTGCTGGAAGCTGTTCACGCGTCACCTTTGCTACAACGTAGACCTCCAGGGCTTCCCGCAATTCATACAGGTCAACAATATCTTCGCGCGTCAATTGGACCACGATCGTCCCACGGTTTGGCGTCTGCTCTAGCAGCCCTTCAGAGACAAGTTGGCTGATCGCCTCGCGCACGGGGGTACGGCTGCTCCCAAGTTCCTTGGCTAGCAAAAGTTCCGAGACGGCGCCTCCGGACGGAAGATCTCCTGAAGCGATTCGACTCTGTATGTATCGATAGGCCCTCTCGCGAATCGTTTGGTTCGTCTTGACGGGTTTCGATTCTGCCTTGGTTTTCATGGATTCACAGGATAACCCGGATTTCTGTATACGAGCGGCATACAGAAGAGCTTTGTGCTCCACTGTTCCCGGCCGGAGAAAGCTCAGATCACCAGAGCTGCAGGGGATTCTCATCATCCCAAATGAGATGAAAGACAGCAAAATCACTATTCGGACGCGCAAGGGACGACTGATGTCATCGTTTGTATGCGACATGTAGACAAATGTTATGCATATGTGTGTATAGTTTCGTGCAAATAAAATTCGTGGCCGCTCGGGCTGGAATCTTCCAGGGCTGACGCAGCCGCAGTGATGCAAAAGGAACCGCGATGATTCGTCAACGATTCGTTACGCCGAAGCTTGATCAGATATTTCATTCAAGTCGCATCCATTGGAAACGCTGCTGCAGGCTAGTCGTCGTGCTCGGGCTTACCATGATCAGCAGCATTGCTCTCGCGCAGGTCAACTCCACTGGTACCATCTCCGGCCGAGTGATCGATTCTGCCGGGAACGTGATCGCTGGTGCAGACATCAACATCGTCGAGCAGCAGACCAACGTCGAAAACAAATTCACGACCAACGATTCAGGCTTTTATTCGGCCGGCTTTTTGAAGCCAGGTATCTACTCGATCAAAGTGTCGGCGAATGGGTTTCAAAGTGCCGTAACAAGCGGTCTGACGCTGCAGGTAGGGCAGGTGCTCAACCAGGACTTCTCGCTCAAGGTTGGTCAGGTCTCGGAGACGGTAAACGTGACCACGGGCGCTCCTCTTCTGAATACGGAATCAGGGGAGTTAGGCAATGTCATCTCGCACGAGCCCGTAGTCCAGTTGCCTCTCAATGGACGCAACTTTTCCCAACTAGCACTTCTGGTTCCTGGAGTGAACTCCGGCTCCGTGGGCGGGGTCCGTGCGACGGGTGGTGGCAATGAAACACAACGTGCCGGAACCTCAATCACCGCCAATGGTGCGCGCGGTAGCTTCAACCTGTACATGATCAATGGTATTCAAAACGTTGATCAATCCGTAGGGACGGCAAAGGTCTTTCCCAACCTGGAAGATATACAGGAATTCAAGGTGCAGATTGGAAACTCAGATGCACAGTTTGCTGCAGGCGGCGCAGTCGTAAACGTCGTCACGCGCTCCGGCTCAAATGCGTTTCACGGATCTGTATTTGAATTCTTCCGCAATTCTGCATTGGATGCCCGTGGGTATTTCGATGCGGCCAAACCGCCGTTTCAGCAAAACCAGTTTGGCGCGGCTCTGGGAGGGCCCATCAGGAAGGACAAGCTGTTCTTTTTTGCCGATTATCAGGGCCTGATTACGCACACAGCGCCTACTGGCATTGCCAGTGTGCCCACTGCGGCGATGAGAGCGGGCAATTTCCAGGGTTTCGCAACGATCTATGATCCCGCGACATACAATCCAGCGACCAAAACGCGCACACCGTTCGCGAATAACCAGATCAATCCGTCACGATTCGATCCGGTCGCTGTGAATCTACTTCAGATCCTGCCTTTACCTAACCTGCCCGGCAACGCCAATAACTTCCGCTTCAATAACCTTATGGTCAATAAACAGCGGCAATATGATGTCCGCGTGGACTATGTGATTTCGGCCAAGGACAGCATGTTTGCTCAGTTTACGAACGGTACCGCCGATGTTACTTTTCCCAACACTCCAGTGAAGATCAACGGTGTCTTCAATCCACTTGCTTTTGCCTCCGGCACCGGAGTCGGAGCAAACCGTATCAACCATGCGCCAAGCATGCAGGCGACTTTGCAGGAGACGCATATGTTCTCCTCCATGCTGGTGAATGAACTGGCCCTCGGGTATACGCGATTTGATCTGCGCGTCAACCCGCTGGACCGGGGATACAACACCGCCCAGATGCTCGGTCTGCAAGGCGCAAACACCGCTTCCAATGCGGATGGCACAGGCATGTCCAGCTTGAGCATCTCTGGTTTCAGCGGTTACAGCGCAAGCTTTCAACCGGAGATCGTTCCTCAGAATACGATTCAGATCTCCGACAGCGTCATGCTCAGCTATGGTGCGCACACGTTCCGATTCGGTTTCAGTGGCGTACATAATAACTTTGGATTCAATCAGCTCTCCGCACCTTCAGGGGCACTCAGCTTTACGGGAGCATATACCAACAACGGATCGTCCTCGGGCGGCTCTGGATTTGCAGATTTCATGCTGGGACTTCCTGTAAGCTCCACCAAATCGATCCTTCCGAGCGGTATGCCGTATATCAGCTATACAGATTTTGGAACCTATGCGCAGGATACCTGGCGTATTACGCCGCGGCTGACCGCTGTATTTGGACTCCGATACGATCTGTTCACTGCACCCATTGACCGTAAGGATCGGCAATCAGACTTCGTGCCCGATGGAGGAACCATCTCGACTGTACCGGGGGGAACAGGGAAGGTGGTCCTTGCAAACCGCGGGGGATATAGCAGAGGCATCATCCAGACTCGTAAGCTCAACCTCACGCCTCGCGTCAGCCTCGCCTACAAATTGGGAGACAAGACGGTCATCAGGTCGGCGTACGGAGCCTATTTCTTTAATGAGCAGGGTACCGGCTCTTCCGCGCGTCTCTTCCTGAACTACCCGTTCGCTCAGACGTTCAGCACAACCTGTTCTTCGACTGCGCCATGTCTCCGAACCTCGACCGGCATTCCGCTGGCTCCTTCATCGAGCAACGTTCCGGTTGTGGTCTACTTTCCGCTGCAGAACCCCACTCCGTATGTAAATCAGTGGAACCTTACTCTCGAGCACCAGGTTACAAACTCTCTCGTGGTGCGCGGATCCTATGTCGGATCGAAAGGGACACATCTCGGCATAGCTCTTAACGAGAATGTTCCCATCCCCGGGCCTGGAAGTGTTCAGGCGAATTCGCCTTATCCAGCGTATTCGACCATCCAGTCCTGGGAGAATCGTGGCGTCTCCAGCTACAACGCTCTTCAGCTCTCTGCTGAACAACGCGCGTGGCACGGATTGCAGTATCTCGCTGCCTATACCTGGAGCCGTAGCCTCGACGAGGGATCCGGCGGAAATTCCTCCTCCAGTGAATCGCGCATCAACATTCAGAATCCGCGAAATCTGTCAGCCGACTATGGTCTGTCAGACTTCGATCATCGACACCGCTTTACCTTCAGCCCCGTCTACCAGCTTCCATTCGGCCGCGGACGCCAGTATGGAGGAAGCGTCAATGCCCTCATTGACGGACTCATCGGCGGGTGGGACCTCACCGGGATCGTGACATTACAGAGCGGTGCGCCATTCTCGGTTTCGATGTCGTCAAACGCCTCGCTCAACACGGGAACATTCCTTCGCCCCAATCGCATCTGCAATGGTAATAAGCCAAGCGGTCAAAGAACATTGACTGCGTATTACGATACCAGCTGCTTTGTGAATCCGCCCCAGTACACGTTTGGGAACACACGTCGCAATATTCTGATCGGGCCAAGTTACCAAACGATCGACGCGGGCCTGCACAAGGACTTTCATATCCACGAGGCACTCGGAATGCAGTTCCGTGCAGAGTTCTTCAATCTCTTCAATACAGCAAACTTCGGGTTCCCAAGCAACAGCATTGGGTCAGCCTCTGCAGGAAAGATCTCTTCATTAGCCGTTGGAGCAACTGCACGTCAGACGCAGTTCGCCTTGCGATTCCACTGGTAAGCGCTCGAGGGAGAAGGAAAAGATGAAGCGGAGAACCTTTCTGCGAGGTACAGCGGCTTCCGTCGCTGCCTCATGCATGGGACGCGGCGGAATGCTGCACGCTCTCGATACAAACCTCACCGACCTGAACCACTGCACAATCATCATCCCGGCTTCGCCATCCAGGCGCGAAACAGTCGCGGCAGACATGATCGTGGACGAGATCATGAAGCGATGCGGTATCTCGTGGAGGCAGGGAAGCGACGGCACCGCAGCTGTAAAGATCTATCTTGGCACGCGTTCCAACTGGCATAGCCTTGGCCCTGCAGTCTCCAGTGTTGCGGCCCGAGCTTCAAAACTGCCCGCAGAGTCCTATGTCATCGCATCCGGCACTGAAGCCGATAAAGCGTGGATTGCCGTTTGCGGGAGCGATGAGCGCGGGTTGATCTTCGCCGCAGGACGGATGGTGCGAATGCTCCGTCTTGCTCGTCGCTCTGTAAAGGGCGACCTCAAAGCGATGAATCTCACCAGCTCGCCACATTACTCTGTACGCGGCCATCAGTTGGGTTACCGGCCGAAGACCAATGCCTATGATGCCATGACCGTCGAGATGTGGGATCAATATATCCGTGAGCTCGCGATCTTTGGGACCAATACCATTGAACTTCTGCCGCCAATCTCGGACGACCTGCCCGACAGCCCGCATTTCCCCATCCCGCCGCAGCAGATGATGATCGAGATGTCGCGCATCTGCGACAAGTACGATCTCGATGTCTCGGTCTGGTATCCGGCTATGGCCAAGGATTATGGCGATACCAAAACCGTCGAAGAGGAGATTCGGGATTGGGCTGCCGTGTTGCACGATCTTCCTCGCCTGGATGTTGTGTTTGTTCCTGGCGGGGACCCTGGGCATACAGACCCGAAGAACATGCTGGCTCTGCTGGAGAAGCAAAAGGCCAGCCTGCGTAAGAGACACCCGAAGCTACAGATGTGGATGTCGCCACAGTCCTTCAACGCCGAATGGACGGCTGAATTCCTTAGGATGGCGGCGGACCAACATACTCAATCCTGGCTTGATGGCATCGTCTTTGGCCCTCAGAACCGTCTTTCCATCGGAGAGCTTCGCAAAGTATTACCCGCGAAATACCCGATCCGCTTCTACCCCGATATTACGCACAGCATCCAGTCACAGTACTCCATAAACAACTGGGATCTCGCCTATGCCGTCACGGAAGGTCGCGAGATCATCAACCCACGTCCCGAAGCTGAAGCCGCCATCCTGCGTTCGGAGTTGAAGGGCACCGTCGGCTTTGTCAGCTACTCCGAAGGCGTCAATGATGATGTCAACAAATTTGTCTGGAGCGTCATCTCCTGGGACCCGCAAACGTCTGTTGCTACCGCTTTGCGTGATTTCGGCAATTACATCCTCGGTGCTTGTGACGGCTCTGGTTATGCACAGGGACTGCTCGATCTCGAGCGTAATTGGCAGGGACCACTCGCAGCCAACGAACTTGTCGATGTCACTCTCTCGAAGTTTCTTTCCATCGAACGGCAGGCTTCGCCATTCGTGCTCGAGAACTGGCGTTGGCAACAAGCAATGTTCCGGGCCTGTTGCGACGCTTACGTGCGCCGTCGCCTGCTCTTCGAGTCCGGTGAGCTAGCCCGTGCACAGAGTGTGCTCGGCCGGATTGAAGACTTCGGCTTTGCATCCGTTCCGTGGGGCATCGGCGCCAAGCCGGCCCAGGAGCCCGCGAACGGCATCGATCCCCAAAACCTTATAGACGAGGCTGTCGACATCCTACGGAAATGCCTGGTTACACAGGTTGCGCCCGCTCTCCGGACCCGCATCACCGAACTGGGCTACGCTCTATTGCAAAGCATCCACCAACAGCTTGCCGTAGAGAGATTTCAAGGCGAGGCCGTCGATCGCGGAGCTCCGCTCGACACGATCGATCATCCCGTTACGGATGTTCCCTACTTCCTCAAGCAGCTTCATACGATGACCGCCATTCAAGATCAGGAGGAGAAGATCGAGGCCATTCGCGGTCTACTGTACCGCACCAATCCCGGCCCAGGCGGCTTCTATGACGAGCTTGGCAGCGTGACCAACCGCCCGCACCTCGTCATCGAAGACAGCGAAGGTGATTTCGATTTTCGCCGCTCGCCTCATGTCGGTACCAGCTATCCCGACCACTTTGGGGCTGATGCTCCCATGGCATGGAAGCACTGGGCCGAGAGTCTCTATGAGGCACCGCTCAAGATGCACTACACAGGTCTCGATCCAAAGATGGACTATGCACTCCTGGTGGTTATCTCAGGCGATTCTCGCGGAGTTAAGACTCGCCTTGTGGCGAACGATTCGATCGAGATTCATCCGTTGCAGATGCGTCCATGGCCTCCGGCGCCACAGACCTTCACCCTGCCGCGTGCCGCAACCTCCTCTGGCGAACTTCGGCTCACATGGACGCGCGAGGCTGGCCTCGGTGGAAATGGCCGCGGCTGTCAGGTCGCCGAGGTGATGCTGAAACCTGTCATCAGGAAAGAGGCCTAAGAATGCCGGAAGAATACACTGCCGATTGTCATCCTTCTTCGACGGATACATGGAGCCTTGTTCGCGAGCGCCTTAAGGCAGGCGATTACGTAATCGGTATGACCGTGACCTCCAATAACGTCGAGACTGCCGCATACGCAGCTACCCTGGGCTTCGACTTTCTCTGGTGCGAGATGGAGCACTCGCCCCTGTCGATGGAATCGTTGCGTACCCTGGTTCTTGCAACGCGAGGACTCACCGCGCCGGTCTTCGCACGAGTGCCGTGGGCGGAGCTCTGGCTAGCTAAAGGCGTACTCGATCAGGGGGTGCAGGGAGTCATCTTCCCCTTCGTCTCGTCGGCAGAACGCGCTCGCGTCGCGGCACAGGCATGCCATTATCCGCCGTTCGGTCGCCGAGGTTCCGGCGCAGGACTCGCAGTGACAACCTGGCCAGTTCCAGGAAGCTACTATGATTCCGCGGACGCCAACATCCTTGTTGTATGCGTTATCGAAGAAGTTTCAGGCGTCGAACAGATTGAGGAGATCGCCGCCACTCCCGGCATTGATGTGCTCTTCATAGGCGTCAGCGATCTCTCCTTCTCCCTCGGTCTTCGAGGCCGACAGGATGAGCCGTTGCTCGACGATGCAATCGCAAAGATCGTCGCTGCAGCGAAACGGCACGGAAGATGGCTCGGCCGTCCAGCAGGCAGCGCCGAAGAGGTGGAGCGCTTTCACGTCCAGGGCTTCCAATTCTTTCAATCTGTTACTGAGCTTGGGCTCATGAAGCTTGGCGCAAAAGCACTTCTCGGACCCCTTGGCATCAAAGACAAGCCACAGGAGCAAAGCACCTTCTACTGATCATCTGGCTGACGATGAATGATTCTGCCGCAACATTACGGTGCTTGAGCAATTACTGGGCTTGAGCAACCGCGTACTTGCCCAGCGAAGCGAGGAACATCGAAGCCTGCATTACGACCCAGAACACGATGACGAAATGGTGAGAGCGCTGGGGCTCGAACCCAGGACCAACGCCTTAAAAGGGCTTTTTCGGAGGTTTTGCATAGAGTAGCAAGGCTTGGCATCATGTTGTATATCTCCTTTATATTCATATACTTACATTCTAAAGTTAGCCTCGATCCATTGCACTGAGTTGCAAGGGATACGTCAACTGTGTATCACATATGTATCACAATTTTAAGTACCTAAGTCCATCGCTTTGGAGAAAGCTGTGTGCTACAGATACTCATACCTATGTGATACGGGGGAGAATGTATGGCGAAACAGCCGAAGAAAGTAGTTGGTGTTTATCAGAGGGCGGGTACTGAGACGTGGTGTGCGCAGCTCCGCGTCGGGGGGAAGCTGGTTCGGAAATCCTTCGGGCTAGGACCGGCAGGACGGAACGCAGCGATTGAATGGGTGGAGAAGGCTAGGACTGTCCGGCGCACCGGCGAGGGAATCCTGCCGCCGACCGCCAAGCGTCCCGTACTGACTACTCAAGAGGTCGCCGTTCTCGGCGACACTGGGGGAGTAACGGTCGGGAAGTTGTGCGACGAGTTCGCCGCTTACATTAAACGTCATCCGGAAGAATACCGAGATCAGAAGAATCCGCCAGTTCGGATCGCGAAGATCAAAGCGGCTTTCGGTGACCGGATCGCTAGCGGTTTGAAATCATCAGAGATCGAGGCTTGGCTCGATGACGTCCAGGAAGATAGGGAACTGGCGAACGCAACTATTAATAAGCTACGCGGAACTTTTTCGATGATCTATCAGCATGGCAAGCGGAAGGATCTGGTCGATGTGAATCCGGCTGCTGATGTGCCGCTGCGCGATGTGGGGAATGGTATTGAGCGATATCTGTCGGAAGCTGAGGAAAAGCGGATGCGCGAGGTAATCCAGAAGGCCATCGACGCCTGTGACCCGATCCGCCAGCCCGTGATGAGGAATCATGCTATCCAGAGACAAATCGAATTCGACTTCGCGCTGAAGTCTGGGGTCCGACGCAGTGAGCAGTTCAACCTGACTTGGGCAGATGTCGACTTGAAACGGCGAATCATGAGGTTAAGGAAGACCAAGAACGGAAAGCCTCGGAACGCTTTCATCATCGATGACGTGGCTGCCGATCTTAAGCAACTTCAGGAGATGAACCTCGGTCGACGCGACGGCAGGGAAAACACCGATCTCGTCTTTTCAAAGAGCGATAACCACAAGTGGTTCAATTCCTATCTGAAGCAGGCCAAGATCAAGAACTTCCGTTGGCATGATCTCAGGCACACCTTCTGTTCTCGTCTGGTTCAGGCCGGGGTGCATCTTTCAGTGGTCAAAGAGGCGGCGGGGCATGCATCGATTGCATCGACCATGAGGTACGCGCATCTGGGACCAACTCAGATACATGATGCGCTGGCGGTGTTGAATAGTGCGAAATAAGCGAGAGTCAAACGGAAAGCAAGAAGCCCCGGTTTAGGCCGGGGCTTTCTGTTTCTGGGGGCAGGAGTCAGGCGGCAACTCCATCGATGTGGTCCCGGCCAGCGAAACGAACCAACTCCTCATGTGGAACCAGGATCCGAGATCCAATCCGTCTTACCTTCAACTCGCCGTTTGCGATCAGATAGTCAAGAGAACGGGCAGATAGTGAGAGCTGGTAAGCAGCTTCCCGGCGCGAGTACAGGAGACGCGGCTGCGTGGAAGCCGCGTCCTCGATCGATGGATACGTGCGGCAGTTAGCCATTGGCGATAACACCTTTGAACGCATCCATAGCTTGATGTAAAAACTCAGCTTCGGCGAGAGCTGAATTTACGGCGCGTATTTTTCCCGCAATCTTCTCTTCGTTGTAGTGACGACCAGCGCTGTAGCGGTATCCCATTACGCGTAAGAGTTCCGCAACTGATGCTGCGGTCATGGGTCCATCTGTCAGTGCTACGGCAAGAGCTGCGATAGCTTCAGACTGGCCGAATTCGGCGTCTTCATCGTCTCTATAGGTGGAGATAATAGACCTAATCTGCTCCATCTGTTCTACGGTGAGGCGGGTATTACCTGAAACGTTGTTCATTGATTCTTCTTTCCTACCTATTTGATTTTTGCAAGGGGAAAACGCTCGCTCCCAAAGCAGGGCAGTCGAGGGTGTTACAGGATTCGCCAGCAGTTAGCGCCGGGCTGAATCATCTCGGTCAGTGGTAGGCGACCGATAGCCTCATCGCTCAGATGAGCGGAACATCATCATTGCATAGGGTGGCAAGGAACTCAAGCAGCACGTTTTCCACATACGCGCCTGGGAATTGAAAACGTCCTCTCAGCCACCGGCATAGCAACGGGCCTTGCCGGGTAGAGCAATGAGGCCAAAGCTTCTGGCTTTGGCTCGACCAGGCTCTGGATGAAGTCTCTAGCCTTCACGCCATCCTTCAGATAATGGCCGCGCTCGGCGGCGGCCTGGCGTAGCTCCCGCAGATAGCTCTTTACCTGGTCAATGTTCGCTTCGACGATCCGCTTGCGCTTCTCGATAAGCATCCGGCGAAATCTGGAGATCGTCATGGAACGATGGAATCCAGCGACCTCATAATGTGTCGGGAACGTCATGGCGACCACCTCGTCGTCGGTTAGATCGAACACCTTGTACTCACGCCGCGCCTCGGTCAGGGATTCGTGGACGCCTTCGATCTTTCGAGACTCTTCCGGCCAGGTGTTGGGATCTTCGGTGATCACGAAAAAGTAGGAATACGCGGAGAGAAACTCGTCAGCCAGGAATCCATTCCGGCCCAGGCCGAACCAGAGGAAGCAGTTGACCGCATCGCATATCGTGGAGCGGGATAACGCGCCGAGGCCATCGCCTGGACGAGTGGAGAAGAAGTGGTCATCACCAAGGCGGTCGGTTCGGGATTCTCCGCCGAATGGGTTGGCACACATGCCACCCTTGGTGGCTTTGGAAGAGGGGCAGACATCGGTATCGTTCATGATCCGATCTTGCGCCGCCGGGTTAACCGAACCAAAGCATTGCCTGGAGCTGCGACTTAGCCAGGAGTCCAGACGACATCTGTTGTTTATTCCACTAAAGAAATTGCTTATGGAGAACAGTTAATCAGGCCACCGTCGCTCCCTCGTTCCGCGCCGACCCTGCCGGGCCACCGCGCCGGTCGCGGCTCAGGGCCGCCAAATGGCCAATTACAGGCCCGAATGGACGATACGAGCTAAGTCATTGATTATCCTGCGTTAGTCGATTTATTCCACTAAAGATGTTGTCGTACAGAACAGTTATCAGCCGCCACCGCTCCGTCCGCGGCCAAGAACGCAAGCGCCTCCCTTCGGGCGGCTTTGCTACCGCCGACTCCGCTAAATCCTCTCCTGGGAGGCTTCGCGCCTGATAGTCCGTGATCCGGGAAGGGAGAAGCTGGCAGGTATGTCACTCGAAAACTGGCAGTTCCGACGACGTCGGCTCATCCTGGAACCCTCGGCTGTATCGGCTCCGTCTTTGGACAGGATCTCGGAAGGCGGCCCCTCGAGGGAGCCGCCCTAGATCAAAGTCTCGGTTCGGTTCTTCTTTTATAGATATGTGCTGGATTTTGGAACTCCACCAAATTATTTTTATCTTTTTTTCTGTAGATTTCCTCCAGAACAGGGGTAAAATAGGGAGGGGTACGATATACTATATATAAACATGCAGCGCAGCCTAGGAACTGTTTGGCAGTAAGGCAGAAAGGGGCAGGATAAAGACGTGGGAAAGATTCTCCAGTTCGCGCCGGTTGTTTCGAAATACTCGTTCCGCGAGTACCGTCTCCCTGTTCCTGTCGCTGAAGTTGACCGCGCCAAAGTTGGAGACCTCATCGAGGGACGCGGTCTTGTACTGGAGATCCTCAAAGGTCCGTCGCGCACTCACGACAAACTGATGGTCCTTTGTTATTGCGGGAAGGTTTCTCCGAAGCCTACGTCACGCTACAACATCAAAAGCGGAAAGAGCCGGAGCTGCGGTCATCTCCGGTCGACACATGCGAAAAGTGTCTATATGAAGATGAGCCCGAAGGAGCGTCGGGATCTCTTTAACTGCGTATGTGGGAAGGGATCCTGGAAGGCCGCCAAACAGCACAAGCAACCGAAGTTCGTTATCGACATTGCGTCTCGTGAATACGTGCAGGATCTGCTCGAGCGCGAGGAAGTGGCCGAGGTGAGGAAAGTAGTCCGTCAGGCTGCTCGCTTCAATCACGGCGTAGAGCTGGCCCGCAAGTATTTCGATCTGTCCGTTGATGAGGTGAAGGCGATTATGGCGAGAAGCCATAAATCGCCGGTGGAGGAAGAGAAGACGGAGCTGACCGAGAACCAAAAGGCTCTACTGCTCTCGGCACTGAATGCTCTGGATGGAGCCGCCGATCCCATGTTCCGTGATCTCGGAGTTGCCAAGAGCTCCGAGCATCTCCTGGATCTGATGAACGATGCGGCTGAAGTCGTGGCCCTCACTGTCAACGATGACATCCACATCAGTACCCGCGAGTTTGCCACGCCTGGTACGGTCGCCGCCGCAAAGTCGAAAAGCCTACTGAACTGGATGTGGAAAGTTCTGAATGGCTTGGATGCATCCTGTATGACGCCAGCTCTCAAGTGGCTGCTCCGAACGCTGAAGCTGAATATCTGGTTACGTGAGGCCCGTCGCAAGGATGCTTTGAAGCGCCGACTCAAGCGCCGCACCAGTCCATCAGATCGCTTCGGTTGGAAAGCACCAGATATTGCTGCCGATGGTGCCTCCGCTGTCATCCGGGCCAATGCAGTGGTCGCGCTCGTCCCTGCAACGATTGCTGCCTAAAGGTTGAGCGGCTGGTAGCCGCCCCCTCGACTGCTGCGATGAGTGTACCCGCCGCGATCTATGCCACCACTTCGATCTGGCGGCTAGCCGACGCCAAACCACCCCGGACGGAGCGAACAATAATGTCGCCGGTGTCGAGCAACTGCTCCTCAGAAATATCTAACTCAATGTCGCAGATTAGCTTTTGAGCGCAGATCGCTGCTTCATTCTTGTTCCCAGCCGGCAGAGCAATGCAAAACGTGATCACGTAGTTGTTCATGTATTGATGATGGCGAGTATCGACGGTAACTGCAATAGATGCAAAGTCCGCATAAACGCTATCTACCTACCACCTCGTTAGATTGCCGATTCCGTAAGTCATTTAATCGTTAGGACCTACACGCCATCGATGTTCCAGGCGATCCTGAACAATATTTTGGCGTAATAACTCTTTGGTTCATCTCCCCACTAGATCTAAATTCTGGATATCGACAGGCGTGGGGACGCCTTCGATTGCAGTGGCGGCTCCGGCGTATTAACGAGGTCTGGTACACGCTGGGGCCAGTCACCCCTCTCTCCCCATCCCTTCTAGTTCTACCCATCTCCTCCATCCAGGACGACTCCCCATGCAAGCATCTTCCGTTAACCAGATCCCTGCCTTCCCGCTCACCCTACCGTCGATGACCTCGGCTCGATGGCCGCCGACCCGACAACTCTGCGCAAGATCCTGAGCAACTGCCGACAAGACGGCGATTGCTTGCTCTGGCTCGGTGGCACATCGACGAAGGGCGCGTATCCATATTTGGGTCATGGACGGTACGGCCACCGTGAAGCTTACCGAGCGTACAACGGCGATCTGGAAAACGGATCACTGGCCCACGAGAGCCACTCCGTTGAAGTGCATCATACCTGCCGCCGCAAGAGATGCTGCAATCCGCGACATCTCGAAGAAGTTACCCGCCGCCGCCACTCGCAACTTCACAAAGGAGTGAACTAATGACCACGTTCTTAATCGGCGCCGCCTTCTCCATCATCTCCGGTCTGACTCTAGCTTGTGCTATTTCCCTGATCAAAGATCTCCGCAGACCTTAACTCGCAACCCCAAACACCATCCCAGAAGCGGCCCATCAAAGGGCCGCTCTGAATTTAAACCTACCCTCCCAGGAGCAGCCAGAATGAGCAAGAAGAAGACAGTAGATGCGAACGGTGATCTTCCAGTAATTGAACGAGTACCAGTTGACGCGCGTAAGGCACTTCGCAGTTCCGCGTCTCTCCGTCCCGGACCGGCAATGATGATGGCCGCCGCCGAAGGGAACCAGGAGGCTCAGGCAATTCGAGACAGTTGGAGATTCAACTTTCCCATTCGCACAGTTTCTCCCGAGGAATTGGCTGATATCTGCGACCGCGGCCGGGTAACCTTCCATGGCTGATCTACATCCGCTCGACCTCGCTTACGATCGATGGTGGCGCCACCCTTCGAGCAGACCGCCAGTAGATGAGCTGATGGCCATCGTTCTATCCCACGCGAAACGACTAACAGGTGACGAGGATGCGGCGGCAGACGCGACCCTGTACGTTATCCAGAATCTCCATCGTTTCGTTCGTCAGAAGGCGAACTCGTTTTCCCACTGGATATTCTCCATCTGTCGCCGGCGAAGACTTGAGTCCTACCGTCGCCGAGATCATGAGGAGTTCATCGATGAAACCTACCCATCCGACGAGGGGGAGTATCGGGATTACTCGCTACTGTCTCCGTCACTTCGATCTATCGCACAGGATCTTGCATCCGGGAAGACGATTGACGAGTTGGCTGCAAAGGAAGGTGTCGAGCCAGCCAGCATAAGACGAAGAATTTTGCGCCAGTGTGTCACGTAATAAGGCGGTCGACGCCTATACAGGCAGACGGAAGTTATGCATCGCGCCTAGCTCGACGCCAGTGGCGCTGAATGAAAGCCACTCAAAGAGAGCCATACTCCGAGGTCGGCGCGGCGGCTCCAAAGGCCGCCCCGCTCGGAGGCTAAGATTCTGGAGATCCGATGAACCCCTTTGCACCCATTGCTCATTACCTGCTGAATATTCTCCGTGCCGTCGGCGGACAGCTAGCCGTCAAGACTGAGACCTTCCTGAAGCAGTTCGTCAAGGAAGATGTTGCGAAACTGGCTATTGACGCTGTGACCGTCATCCAGTCCGAGATGCCTGATGCCGATGGAACTGTAAAGCGTGATGCTGCCGTTGCCCAGCTCAAGTCGGATCTTGCATCCGTTGGCCATGATGTTCAGACTTTCGCGCTATCCACACTGAATTGGTTGGTAGAGACGGCCCTTCAGGCCGTGCTGACAGGAGTGGCTAATTAATGATCGTACATCTAACCGAGGAGCAGGTGGAGTTGCTTTCGCTGATGTGTCTGGATGTGCTCGGGCAGTTATGCGCCGACCGGCACTACTACGCCGGCAGAGAGAGGGAAGACCTCGAAGATCTGGTCGAACATCTCGGAGAGACACACGAAGTTCTGAATGCAGCTAACTCTAATGTCGTCGACATTGACGCTCGTGGACTCACCCCTGCCGAACTAGAAGAGGTCATTCGCAGGGCCATTGCGAAAGCCACTCCTAAGATCATCGCAGAAGCAGTCAAGACTGTACGGGATACCAATCGTCGCCGTGCCAGCGGCTGCTAAACGTCTCTGCCGAAAGCCAGGCTGTCCAGCCCTGACCGACACCGGTTACTGCGATGCACATGCACCTGAGGCAAAGCAACAAAAGGAACGGTGGAGAGGTTCCAGTTCGTCCCGTGGATATGATTCGGCCTGGCAGCGCGTGCGCCTCCTGGCGCTACGCCGCGATGGCTTCCGTTGTGTGAATTGCCGGGACAAGTACAAGCGAGTCACACCGGCTCAGTCAGTCCACCACCTGAAGAAGGTGGCAACGCATCCGCATCTTCGGCTGGAGCTGTCTATCCTCATTTCCTGCTGTGCGCCGTGCCACGAAGAGCTGGAGAAGCTGGCCGAGTAGATTCGGAGGGGATAGGGGGGCAAATCTCTATTGCTCCGACCCCTGCCAGACCCAGCCCTGGTCGAATTTTCGCGTGGTCGAATTGAAGGGTGGGGGTATCGCCTGCCCGAAAAGGACATTTTGAAGGTTCACGAACTCCAACTCGACAAGCTCAACGCGAACAGGGGCACGAAGCGCGGCCAGAAGGCCATCATTGCATCCCTGGAGCGTTTCGGCGCTGGCCGGTCGGTGCTGATCGACAAAGATGGCCGGGTAATCGCTGGCAACCACATTATCGAGAACGCTGCCGTCGCCGGTATTGATGAGGTTGTAATCGTGCCGTCAGACGGCACGAAGATCATCGCAGTGCAGCGCACCGATCTATCCCTGGATGATGCAAAGGCGCGAGAGTTGGCGATAGCCGATAATCGTAGCTCTTCCCTTGGTCTTGAATGGAATCCCGAGATCCTCGGACAGCTTGCCATCGACCTCGATCTGAAGCCGTTCTTCACGGATATTGAACTTCGTGATGTCATCGGCGCATCATTCGGCGAGACGAATGACGGTGACGGCTGTGAGGTTCCTGTACCCGTAGACCCAGTTGCCAAGCCAGGCGATCTATACATGCTTGGTGACCACCGCCTTCTTTGTGGCTCAGCAACCGTTCAAACCGATGTTGATCGTTTGATGGACGGCGAGCTTGCCGACCTCATCTGGACCGATCCTCCTTACAACGTCTCATACGAAGGCAAGACGAAAGACAAACTGCGCATCGACAACGACTCAATGGGCACAGATGTCTTCCGGTTATTTCTCTATGACTCCTTTGTATCGATGATAGCGGCGGCCAAACCCGGCGCTTCGATCTATGTGGCTCACGCCGACCTTGAGGGATACAACTTCAGAGGTTCATTTATAGATGCTGGATGGTATTTCGCTCAGTGTCTCGTATGGGTCAAACAGGCGATGGTGCTTGGACGCTCCGATTTCCAGTGGCGTCACGAACCGATCCTGTATGGATGGAAGCCAGGAGCAGCGCATTCGTGGTATTCAGACCGCAAGCAGACGACTGTATTAGAGTTTGACCGACCGTCACGAAGTACAGATCATCCGACCATGAAACCGGTCGAATTGATTCGATACTGTCTCGAGAACTCGTCAAATCGCGGCGATATTGTCCTCGACCTCTTCGGCGGCTCCGGCTCCACGCTGATTGCATGTGAGGAGACAGGCCGCAGATCCCGGCTAATGGAACTCGATGCTCGGTATGTGGATGTGATCGTTCGGCGCTGGGAAGAGTTGACGGGAAAGAAAGCAGTTTTATGTCAGCAGGACGACGACCAAAACCCACAGCACTCCACGAACTCGAAGGCACTCGCAACCGGCGGGGCAACAATGAGCCGAAACCTTCTGGAATTCCCGGCTGCCCAAAGCATCTAGATAAGGCAGCGAAGGCCGAGTGGAAGAGGATCTCCTCAGAACTCATCGGCCTCGGTCTGCTCACACCGCTTGATAGGGCTGCTCTGAGTGCATACTGCTCCCTCTGGTCCCGGTGGATCAGCGCCGAGGAAAATATCCAGAAGTTTGGCGCGGTGATCAAGTCTCCCAAGTCCGGCTACCCAATCCAGAACCCCTATGTGGGCATTGCGAATACGTCGCTCCAGATGATGCACCGATTTCTGATCGAGTTCGGGTTGTCGCCCAGTAGCAGATCGAGAATTTCCGTCGAGGCCGCGCCAAAGAGCGCGGACCCATTCACTGAGTTTATGGCCTCCATCGGTGGTGCCGGGGTCGACGGGGCAGAAGTGATATTTGATAATGACGAGGCCGAACAGGACATACGCGCAGAGAGCAACTGATTACTGCCGTCGTGTTGTCGCTGGTCAGATTCTCGCGTCGAAGTGGATTCGACTGGCCTGCCAGCGTCACCTGGACGATCTGAAGGTTACTGGTAGCCGGTGGTACTTCAACGAGGACAAAGCTAACCGGGTCTGCCGCTTCATTGAGTCACTGCCGCTCGATAACGGCCAGCCCTTCGCCCTCCAAGATTTCCAGGTATGGCTCGTTTCGAGCCTTATGGGATGGATGGACGACGTCGGCACTCGGAAGTACATCGAAGCGCTGATCATGATTCCGAAAGGCAACGGCAAGTCGCCGCTTGCTGCGGCTCTCGGCCTCTGGTTCGCTTTCCTTGATAGCCGTCGTAATGCGGAAGTTTATTGCGGTGCGCTATCGATGGCGCAGGCGCAGGAAGTATTTACCCCGGCGCGTAACTTCGTCGACTCTCAGCCAGCATTTAGTCGCCTCGGTATCCAGGCGCTGAAGAAGTCAATCTTCTCGCGCGACGGCTCGCGCTTCGTCCCTGTCATCGGCAAGGGCCGACATGGTGCCCGCCCATATCTGGCGATCTTAGACGAACTGCACCAGGCGACAACTGCCGACCTCTACGGCACCTTCAAGACCGGCTGCAACAAAACACCGAACTCGCTGATGTTGACCATCAGCACAGCCGGTGTCGCGTCGATGGAGAATCCCTGCCATCAGCTCCAGATCAAGGCACAGAAGGCTCTCGATGGCTCTTTGCCAGATGAGCGTCTGTTCGCAGCGATCTACTGCGCCGATGAGTCGGTTGAGTGGAGTTCAGAAGAAGCGCTTCTGATGGCAAATCCGAATCTTGGCATCAGCAATGACGCCGAGAAGCTGCGCCTCGCTATAGAGGCAGCGCTTCGGAACCCTGGTGAGCAGAACAATACAAAGGCCATGCATCTCAACATCTGGTCGACTGCTGCGTCGGCCTGGATGAACATGGCGAGTTGGAATGCTTGCGCCGACCCTACGCTTAAGATTGAGCATTTCTCAGACGCTGACTGCTGGCTCTCTCTTGACGCTTCGGTAAAAGTCGACCTCTCTGCAATCGTCGCTCTCTTCAAGCGAGAAATTGACGGGAAGTCACATTACTATGCCTTTGCGCGGACATATCAACACAAGGGGCAGATCAACAGGCCGGAGAACACTCACTACCAACGCTGGGTGAAGCAAGGCCACCTGATCGTCGCTGGTGAATCAGCCATCGACTTCCGTCACCTTGAGGATGATCTTGTGGATCTCGTGAAGGCCTTCCGTGTCGAGGCCTTGTGTTTCGATCCTTCGCATGGTGGTGCTGGGTCTGCGCAAAAGGTTGCCACGGATACAAACGTGACCACCATTGAGACACCGCAGCGTGCTATATACCTGTCGCCTGCGATGACCGAGCTAGAGTCAGCGGTGGCCGACGGGCGATTCCATTTTAATGATGATCCAGTATTGACGTGGTGCGTCTCAAATATCGTCACAGAGCTAACGCGAAACGGCATCTACAAAATGCCTGACAAAGAGCGGCCTGAGTACAAGATAGACACCGCAATGGCGCTGCTGTTCGCTATGGGGCGCGCCATGCTCATGCCGGTTCAAGAAAAGACCATTACTTACAGAGGGCTCAGGAGCGTTTGATGTTTGAAGGAATCAAAGGTGCGATCAAAGATCTAGTAGACCGCACCGACGCTCCGCTCTCCATCCGACCGGAAACCAAAGCTGCCGACTTCTCCTTCGACACTGTTTCGGCTGGATGGTACGGGCGCAATGGCTATCCGCGCATCTACGCTGCGCTGGCCGGTGGACTCCCCGCCTGGAGCGGGGAGCCTGTCTCGACGGCGACCTCACTAGGGCTTTCCGCTGCCTGGGCATGTAATCGCGTGATCTCGGAGTCTGTTGGTTTCCTGCCGTTGCTCATGATGCAGGAGCGAAATGGAAAAAAGGAAGCAGCGACCGCTCACCCGATCTATTCAGCGCTCAAGTTTGCGCCGAACGCCGAGATCACATCACAGAATTTCACCGAGCTGCTGACGTCCCACTGTGTACTCCAGGGGAACAGCTATAGCCGGATCATTCGTAGATCCGGAACCGGTACAGCGATGGAGATGTATCCGCTATCTACGGAGAACGTCTACCCGGACAGGGAAAAGACCGGACAGAAACGCCTCGTCTATGTACTGAAAGAGGCCAATCAGCCGGATAAGACGTTTACAGTCGAACGCGGCAAGCCACAAGACCTGCTACATATCAGGGGACTTGGGTGGGACGGCCTCCGAGGTTACTCCGTCATTGCAATGGCCCGGCAGTCCTTTGGGACTGCGATTGCGCAGGAGCGCAATGTCGCCAACTTCTATGCAAATGGCGGTCGTGTTCCATACGTGCTGAAACATGAAAACCATTTTGCCAACGAGCAGGACTTCGACCGTTTCCGGGCTGACTGGGATAAGACTTACTCGCAGCCACACAAGGCACCGATCCTGGAAGATGGTCTTGACTACCAGCAGATTGGCTTATCGGCGGCAGACGCTCAGCTCATCGAGTCCCGTCAGTTCACTATTCCCGAGATCTGCCGCTGGTTCAGCGTAAGCCCGCATCTTGTCGGTGACCTAAGCCGGGCAACGTTTGCGAACATCGAGTCCCTGGCCGACCAGTTTGTTCGCTTCACGCTGATGACTTGGCTTACCCGTTGGGAGCAGGAGCTGTGGCGGTGTGTGCTCACTCCGGACGAGCAGGCTCAGGGCTATTACTTCCGGCACGATCTGACTGCACTGCTTCGTTCCGAGTTTCAGGCCAGGATGCAGGGCTATGCAACGCTCCTCCAAAACGGCATCGAGTCCATCAACGAGGTACGCGGTCACGAAGGACTGAATCCGATTGCCGGTGGTGATGAACACCATGTCCAGGTCAATTTGATGCCTGTATCCGATAGCGGAGCGTCCAGCTCCGCGCGTGTAAAGGTCGGAAGCGACAAGTAACAAGGAATCCACAAACGATGAAGAACAAACAGCAGCATCTTCGGATGCAGGTTAAAGCCCTGTCCGACGACGGAACCTTCGACGGCATCTTGTCTCCTTACGGCAATGTGGATGAGGGCGGTGATTGCGTCGATTCAGGAGCCTTCACAAAGACGCTCCAGGAGAACGGCAGCAATGTTCCCATGCTCTGGCAGCATAAGACTGACTGCCCCATCGGTGAACTCACCCTCTCTGATCGGCCCGATGGCCTCTACTGCTCCGGAAAGCTGTTGCTCGATATTCCAGAGGCGCAGAAGGCTTATTCGCTACTGAAGGCGGGTATCGTCAAGGGTCTCTCAATCGGATACGAGGCGATCAAGGCCCAGGTAATTGGCGGTGTCCGGCACCTGAAGGAAATTCGCCTGTACGAAGGATCGATCGTTACCTTCCCGATGAACACGCTGGCAACTGTGACTTCGGTAAAGTCGCATGAGGAAAAGGGTGATTTCAGCGACGAACTGCTGGAGATCCAGCTCCGCGCAACGGGCGATCAACTGCTCTGGGCGCTATCCTGCGCTCTTGGCCCGATCCCCTGGTCCGGTGTCTCTCGTGACGAGATGATCTCTCTGGCTGAGACGGTCATTGATCAATTCCGCGAGGCATACATGCAGTACCTGCCTCAGTACCTCGACTATCTGAGCCGAGAGTACGGCATGGATACGAAGGGCTGGTCGGAACACGAAACGAAGACTCGCCAATCTCCCGCAATACTTTTGAACGCACTCAAGTCAGACGGAGCCGGTAATACCACTCCCGAAGACGGAGCCGCGATGGAACACAAGTCCGAGCCGGATACCCACTCGGCAGCCTCAATCCTTACTTCGATGCGCTCGCTGTTCAACTGACGCGGCCATCCACAATCTCCAAAATTCCACCTTTAAAAAGGAAGTGTCCCATATGGACCTGACTCAGGAACTTTCTGCGCTTCAGAACGATCTGAAGGGCTATGTCTCCAAAGCCGCCGAGGAGAAGACTCAGTTCGGCACGATGCTCGGCGAGACCAAGACAGCCGTCGAAAATATTCAGAAGCAGATCGACGCGCTCGACCTCAAACTGGCCGAGAAGGCTTTCGGCGCTCCCGACAAGTCTCTCGCCGATGAGCTGAAGGAGAACGAGGACATCGCTCGTCTGCTCCGCAATCGCAAGGGCTCCGCCGCGATCACGCTGAAGGCCCGCGACTTCGCCACCAAGACGACCATCTCCGGAACCGCCGTGGGTGCGCAGACGACCGGCGTCCTCCAGATCGACCGGATTTCCGGCATCACCGAGGAAGCTCGCCAGGCCCTGACCATCCGTGATGTGCTCTATGCGCGTCCGACGCAGCTTGCGCTGGTCGATTTCGTGAAGGTTGGCACCAAGCCGTCCGCCGGATCGATGACCGCAGAAGGAAATGCGATCACCGAGAACGCGGTTACGTTCACTGCTGCGTCCGAGAAGGTTCGCACCGTTGCGACGTTTATCCCGGCGACTCGCCAGATTCTGGACGACTTCTCCGAACTGGCCGGTTACATTACCTCCTCGCTGCCGTACTACGTGAACCTGGAGGAGGAGCTTCAGCTTCTGTCGGGCGATAATACCGGCGAGAATCTGCACGGCCTCATCACCCAGGCGTCGGCCTATGACACCGACCTCGATATCGCCAACGACACCCGGATCGACAAGATCGGCCACGCGATCTCCCAGATTGCGGCGGCGAAGGAACTGGACCCCACCTTCATCGCATTGAACACCGCCGACTGGTGGGCGATTCGTCTGACCAAGGACAACTATGGTCGTTACATTCTGGGTGATCCCCAGGCCAATGTGACGCCGTCGCTGTTCGGAGTCCGTGTGGTTCCGACGACTTCGGTCACCGCGAACAACTTCCTGGTTGGCACCGGGGTCGCTCCGGCTGCTGAGATCCGCGACCGAATGGAAATGACGGTCGAGATCAGCACCGAGCACGCGGACTACTTCGCAAAGAACCTGGTGGCTATCCGCGCCGAGAAACGCATGGCCCTGGTGGTCAAGCGTCCTGGTGCTTTCGTCACTGGTAGTTTCGTCTCCGGTACCTAAGCCATAAGCCGGACGGGTGGAAATCCCGTCCGGCCTTAATTAAGGACTGTCCCATGATTGTTATCCCTCTTCGCCAATTGCGCGGATCACACGGGACGCTTGTGCCTGGTAGGGAATACAACATCTCTGACGAGTTGGCGAACGACCTGCTGAATCGTGGTCTTGCGACCATGCCCGCCGAAGCCAAGGTCATCACCCCGTCTTCGACGCAGGACATAACCCCAGCAGATATACCAGCGCCACGCAAGCGAAGCACCAAGGCCAAGGTTCAGGAATGATCTATCCCTACGGTTACCCGTACATCTCGCGTTATGACTCGACCTACGACGAGTTTGGGACCCTGCGGTTAACTGAGGGAGCGACGCCGCAGGTTTTCACCGAGCCGCTCGAACTCGCCGATATCAAGAACTATCTCCGCATCGATCCGGAGGTAAACGATGACGATTACCTCATCACTGTCTTGATCTCCGGAGCCCGTGAACAGGCGGAGATTCTTCAGGGCCGTGATCTCGTCCGCAAGCAATATGACCTCAGCTACGACTACTGGCCGCAATACCGTGTTGCACTACGCGCGCCGACCGTCTCCGTCGATCTGGTGCAGTACAAGGATCTTAGTGGAAAAGTGACGACGATGGCCGAGGGTAGCGACTACATCGTCGACCTCGCCAAACAGCCTGCGATCATCACACCTCCTTGGAACATCTCATGGCCTTCGTTTACACCCTGGCCTTCCTCTGCGATCACTATTCGCTTTACGAGTGGGTATGGCAAGGATTCACCCTTCTGGTTCGGCTCTGGTGCTCGCCTTAAGGCGGGCATGATGTTGTTGATTTCGTCGTGGTATGAGAAACGTCTGCCTTTTGAGACTGGCATCGGTGCAACCAATGAATATCCCTACGCAGTGACATCGTGCCTGACATACGGATCTCTCCGGAGGCCGCGATGAATCCAGGCAGACTGAACAAGCGAGTTACTATCCAGTCACCTTCCGAATCGCAAGACGAGTACGGTCAGCCGACGCAGGATTGGACTGACGTTTGTTCCACTTGGGCCGGTATTCGAGCGGCTACTTCAAAAGAAGTTTATGCGGCCAGCTCTTTCGTGTCGAAGGTGTCTCATGTTGTCACGATCAGATGGAGATCTGGTATTGAGGCGGACCAGCGGATTCTTTATCGGAGCCGGATTTTCGAGATCCAAGCCGTCTCAGACCCTGACGAGTCCCGCGTAGAACTGAATCTCCTCTCCCTCGAAATTGATGGAACCTCTGCATGACTCCTGCTGACATTTTTATGACTGCGCTCTGTCTCTGGAGAGAAGCGCGAGGTGAGAGCGAGCAAGGCACGACCGCCGTCGGCTGTGTGATTCGTAACCGCGCCGCCAAACATAAGACCTCGCCCTATGCCGAGATCGTCAGACCATGGGCTTTCTCTTCCATCACCGCTCATGGTGATCCTCAGCTATCCACCTGGCCGAAAGAGAGTGATCCAACATGGATCGCAGCTCAGAAGATTGCAGCGACGGTCCTGAATGAATCCGCTCCCGACGTGACCGGTGGCGCGACGCTTTACTACGACGACTCGATTTCGTTCCCGAAGACCTGGAACCGCGCTGCTGTGGAGCCGACTGTAAAACTTGGACGCCTGAACTTCTATAGGGAGGTGTAATGGGACTCGAAGCACACCTCCACCAACTCCTGGCCGACTCCACTGACCTGGCAGATGTGCGGGTCTATCCGGTGCTACTACCCGAGGAACCCCAGCTCCCAGCGATCACCTATCAGCGCATCAGTACTACTCGCAGTTATACGACGTCTGGACCTGTCGCCCTCAACCGGGTGCGGATTCAGTTCGATTGCTGGTCGCACACATACGCTCAAGTGAAGCAGCTCCAGGCTGCTCTTCTCTCCACCCTGGAAGACCGCAGTCTCTATGCCGATACAAACATTGATTCGATCACGCTGATCACTGCCGTCGATGGCTACGAGCAGGAAGCTCGCTTGTATCGAGTCTTCCTCGACTTCTATATCAATGTGACCGAATAAGTCACTCCTCATCCTCATCATGGCCCGGTTCAGACCGGGCCTTCGCATTTAACAACTCAATTCTTTGGAGCTGTACACAATGTCTGATCCCATCCTTACCCCTACTTACGGCGTCGCGCCTGCTGTCACTGGCTTCGGCGACGTAATCTTTATCTCTGCCGACGGCGGAACGACCTTTAAGCAGCTCATGCACACGAAGGGAATCAAGTACAACGGCCAGCAGAAAAACAAGATCGACACCTCCACGACTACGAATACCGGGGGTTACCAGTCCTCCATCGGCGCTTTGAAGGATCCCGGAACGCTTGATTTTTCGATGATCTTCGACCCCTCCGACGCGGCTCAGTTGCTCTTGATCAGCTCCTACGATTCAGATATCACCCTTCAGGTCAGGCACGTTTACCATGCGACACCCGGCTACTCCTCGGGAAGAATTAACGCCTTCGATGCATGGGTGCAGAAGTGTCCGGTGCCTTCAAGTGATGAGTCGGCTGTGACCGCGATGGATGTTTCGCTCCAGGTTACGGGGCCTATCACCGTAACCGACGCAGTAGCGGAGTAATCAATGGCCCAGGTTTTCAATGCAAGCACTAACCCGACCTTGCCCTCGGTAGCAATCGTGATTGGGGGCAAGGAACGCCCGATGGCGTTCTGCTATAAGGCTATCGCCGCTCTGGAAGGCAAGCACCAGCAGAGTGTCGGTGAACTGCTCGGTAAGGTTGATCGACTCTCCCTTGCCACTGACCTGCTTCACGCTGCACTTTGGCGTGACGATCAGACACTTACGGTCGAGCAGGTATCCACATGGGTAACCTTTCATAACCTTCGTCCGATTCAGGATGCATTACTCGCTACCTGGTTTGGTTCGTTGCCGGATAAGGATGAAAGCTCGGGGGAAGCGGAGGCTCAGGCGACCGAGGCCTGAGCCAGATCATCTGCGACACCTGGGCGCAGGCCAGGTACGACCTCCATCTCTCCGAAGATGAGTTCTGGGTTATGACTCCGAAGCAGTTTCACCTGCTCTGGCGCCGTCATCGGGAGGACATTCTGCACCGAGAGATGATCGCTGCGTTCACGACTTCGGCTGTCATCAATCACTCGCTCTGCCGTCCTGAAATGCCGGTTCAGCCCAAAGATTTCATGCCAAACTTCATAGTCCCGACTGTACATAAGCCGCAAGGTAACCCGATTCCTTTCGAGGTTCGGGGCGAGTTTGAAGCGAAGCGAGCGCGGATCAGCAAGCTACTCAAGAAGTACAAAGCGACGGGTAAGGCAGACCCATACTTGATCGAACTAGGATTGGTGGCCGCTGATGGCTGACGTAGACATCGATACGACATGGCTCGATGAGTTGGGCGACCGGCTCGAAGGTATGACGACAACGGAGCTGCCGCAGATCGAAAGAGCAGGATTGCGGGAAGTCAATAAGGTCGTCAGGCCTGCCATTGCTGCGGCTACTCCAATCGCATTCCAGATTCCATCTCCGCTCTCTAATGCCCTCCGCACTGGTGAGCTCAGAGCAAGCGTCCGTGCCCGCGTGCTTGAACCCAAAGATGACCTCGGTCGTGCAGCGGTGGTTGATTTCGGCAAGTACAACTATGTCGCTAACTGGGTCGATGCTGGCCACGTACTTGTCAAAGGTGGCCGCCGGGATAAGGGAAAAGAGATAGGCCATGTAGCCGCTTTTCCCTTTGTTCGAACAGTACAGGATTCAATGCAAGCAGAGGCGGAAGAGGCGATGGTTGCTGGTGCCGATGCAGAGGTAGATAGGATCATCAATGGCAGGTAGAGTAGTTTTTCAGGCAGACGTCAGTAAGTTCACGCAACCCGTAGAGCGTTCTGCGACTGTCGTCCGTGATCTTTCGAAGGCCCTCAAGGAGCAGGAGAAGGCTGCTCGTGAGTCCTTCCGCGACCAGATCACGAATGCGAAAGCCGCCGGTGCTTCTGTAGAAGAGTTACAGCAGATCGAACAGCAGCGATACAGGTCTCTCCTCGCCCTTCAAGCCGCACAGAAGCAGATCAATGCCGAGACAGTCTCGAATGGCAAGGCAGCCGTCAATTCTGCCGAGGCGCGTGCTGAAGCTGAGAATCTGGTCACCGCCGCATATGAAAAGCAGCTTGCCGCCGTCAACGCTACGTTCGGCGCAATCAAAAAGCAGCACGCGGAAGTACAGGGCAGTATCGCGGGCGGCGCTGCGATCCGCACCGTCGACGGCGGCCAAAATGTCCGTGCCGTTGAGAACTTCCTGTCCAAGACTCTCGGCTTGGAAGGCGCACTACAGGCGCTCTTTCCCCTGGTGGGTGGTGTAGCCTTCATCCAGATTCTGAGCGAAGGCGCTGAGAAGCTGTACGAGATGCACCAACGTGCTGAGGAGGCCGGTAAGGCCCTCCAGGCTGCGATGGATGACGCACACGCAAAAACCTCGCTGACCATCGATGATCTGGCGATCCAAGCCGACAAGCTCCAACTTAATATAGATAAGCTCAAAGGCCATCCGGGTAACGGATTGCAACTCGGCCTGGACGAAGCAAAGAAGGCCGCAGACGACCTACTTTCATCGCTATCCGCTGATCGAAAAGAGCTTGAGGCACTCTTCAAGGAGTCTCACGTCGGCTCGGTAGATGCATGGTTATCTGGTTCCAATCCGACCGGCAATCAGGAAAAGTCAATTAAGGCCCGGCAGGATGCCTATATCAAAGGCATCCAGTCCATCGAGACGGATGTCAATGGACGCTACGCCAACTCCAGCACGGACGATGAGCGTAAGGCGCTTGATGCAGAGAGACGTCGCCGGATTGAGCAGGCAATGCGTCAGGAACTGGCCAATGTAGCCGGTGAGCGCAAGGATCTCGTAAGTGGAAATACGACCATTGACGTAGATGCTAAGTCAGGTCAGGTATCCACGAAGCAAACACACCAGAATGACGTTCGCATTGGGGAACTCGATACCTACGCGCAACAGGTACAGTCCCAACTCTCCCTGTATCAGTATCGCGCCAAGATTGCCGATCTGATGGGCCAGGAACAGACCCTCAAAGGCGGCAAAGGCAGCACGGGTCTCGCAAACCGCGCTGCTGAGGATCAGCGTCGGCAGTGGGAGACACAGCTCAAGAAACAACAGAGCAACGCCGACATGACGATTGCTCAGGAGCGCGAGTTCTGGCTCGCGCGTCTCCAGGTCGCGCAAGTCGGCAGCACGAATTACCTGTTTGCTTACGATCGGTTCTTGGATGCGACGAAGAAACAAAGTGAGCAGCAGCGTAAACAGATAGACGATCTCCGCAAGGCTAACGCGGAGGCTTCAAAGCAGCAGACCGAAGCCTTGTATAAGGCGCTGAATCCCGGTGCAGTTGCTCAATCTAACGGAATCGTAAATGCCAGTAATTCAGCCAACCGTCTAGAGGATGCAAAGACCAAGGCCGGATACTCGAGTGCCGAGTCGGACATAAACTTCCAGCGTCAGACCAAGCAGATCACGGAGCTGGACGCCGCGATGCAGCTTCAGGCTCTCCACACGAAAGAGTACCAACAGGCTCTCGCCAAGCTACAGGAGCAGCTTGCGGCTGTAGGTACGGGACCTGATGCCGAGGCTCAGCGAAACGGGATTCAGACTCAGATTGTAGACCTAAACTCCCGCCGTGCATCCCAGGCCAATCAGGATCGTTTTGCTACGTGGGATGGCTCAACGTCTGGAGCCACCGGGGCAAAGGATGCACTTAATGACTTCGTTCGCTCCACACGGGACGCAGCCACGCAGATGCGAGATATCACCGCTTCAATCCTGAATAGCGTAAACGACCAGCTTGCCAATGCAATCGTTGGCGATAACACCGACTGGGGCAGCACCTTCAAAGGTATCGGGAAGCAGGTTGCCAAGTCTGGCCTGGAGCGTGCGGAAGGGTCTGTGCTCGGGGCCTTCGGACTCGGCAAGCCGGATGGTTCCATCACGAATCCCCTGAATGTCCGAGTCGTCCAAGGGCTTGAGGATGGGATCGACAGCCTCTTTGGTGATTCCGATGACTCCGATGGTGGGGGCGGAATCAGTTCCTTTTTCAAGTCCATCTTCGGCGGTGGTAAAGCTGTCGGCGGCTCAGTCGACGCGGGTACTACTTATCTCGTTGGTGAGAAGGGGCCGGAGTTGTTCACCCCCGGCACGTCTGGAGCCATCACCCCGAACAACAAGCTGGGCTTCGGCGGTGGCGACAATATCAGCTACTCCATCGATGCAAGGGGAACCGACCCCGTGCAAACCGATATGCGCGTGAGAGCGGCTATCGTAGCGGCTCACCAATCGAGCGTGAAACAAGCCGTGATGCAAGTCCAGCAAAAGTCAACACGTCAACCCCGGAGAAGGTAAGTCAATGTCTGTCCTGTTTACGTTCAATGGGTTGAAGGTCATCTCGACGCCGTTGGAGCCCGATCCCGTCTCCTTCGATTTCTCGGTGACTGATTTCGTAGCGCCGAACAACAACACCTTCACCGGGTCGCAGCAGATCGTTGACTGGCAGTCTTCTCTCATCTCGATTTCCGTGCAGCTTCCACCGATGACGCGGGAGACGGGCGAGGACTGGGCGGCTTTCCTGATGCAGTGCCGGGGCATGTCGAATGCTTTCCTGATGGGGGATGCGACCAACAAGATCCCCCGAGGAACCTGCGCTACTACCGGCGCTCACCCGCTGATAGACGGTGCCAACCAGACCGGCTATCAGCTCAACACAAGGGGCTGGGTAGCAAATGCTCACGGCGTTCTACGTCGCGGAGATTGGATACAAATCGGGTACCGGGTGCATAAGGTACTCGACGATGTGGATGCGGATGCGAGTGGCAAAGCAACGCTGCCGATCTATCCCCAAATCCGAGAGAGTCAGGCAGACGGGGCTGACATCATCACCACCAACACGCAGGGGCTGTTTCGCCTTGCCAGCAACACGAATAAGTTTTCAATCGGTCTGGCCAGCATTTACGGCTTCCAGTTCGATATCAGAGAGGCTTTTTAAATGCCGAGAGCAGGAATGACGGTTGCGTTTGCAGCCGCAATGGCTGCACGAGTAATTCGCCCATGCTTCCTGGTCCAGCTCCAGTTCAAGACTGATGTTCTGAATCTCTGGTCCGGCACGTATCCGGTCACCTTCGGCGGGGCTACCTTCGAAGGTGCAGGATCGCTGATGACCATCTCTGGCATCTCAGAGGACTCGACCGTCGAGGCGAAGAACGTAACGATCACCGTCAGCGGTATCCCGTCCGAGATCATCAACGACGCTCTGAACGAAACGCAGCGCGGATTGAAGGCTCAGGTCTACCTCGGCCTATTCGAGCAGGATGGCGTAACGCTGGTCCCTGATCCGGTGCTGGCGTACACAGGCCGCATCGATCAACCGACGATCACTGACTCGGGTGATACTTGCACGATTGCGATCAACATCGAAAACGCACTCGCGGATATGAATCGTCCTGTGGATCGGCGCTACACCGATGCTGACCAGCAGCACGACTATCCCGGAGACCTCGGCTGCTCTTTCGTTGCAGCGATCCAGAACATCCAGATTTACTTCGGCTCTCTGCCGAGCAATATCAACAACGTATGAGATATGCAGATTGGCCGTCGCGTTTGCAGGCTTATCTCGACCTGCATCGTGACGAGAAGTTCAAGTATGGCGCTCGTGACTGCTGCCTGTTCACCGCCGGGTGCATAGAGGCCATGACCGGCGTCGATATAGCCGCATGGTTCCGTGGCCGGTACAGCACCCGCAAAGAGTCATTGGCCCGGATCAAAGAGCGAACCGGCAAAGCAAGTATCCAGGCAGTCATCGAGTACGTGGCTGCGGAGCACAGCTTTCAGCCCATACCAGTATCAATGGCGCAGCGCGGCGATATGGTCCTGATCGGTAAAGGTGCAAGGGCCGTGGTCGGAGTCGTATCCCTCTCTGGCCTAGACGTTATGTGCCTGACCCGGGATCAGGTAGTACGAGTCGCACTCAATTACGCGACATTCGCATGGAGAGTTTAGCTTGGCACAAGTTGGAAAAGTTATTGCAGGTGCGGCGCTGGTCGCGGGTGCTATCACCCTCGATGTAGTTACCGGAGGCTCAGCCGCTGCCCTCACCGCCAGTGAATTCTCCGCGCTGCTGACCATCATGGGGTCCACGGGTGTGTCCCTGCTCACCGGTGGAATCGCAGGAATCCTCAAGGGTACTCCTCCCGGACGCGGCGTAAGCTCGCAGAATCCGATTCAGCCGTGGAATATCGCCTATGGACAGGTCCTGGTAGGAGGGACGTTCGCCTACATCGAATCCAATGGCGGTATCCTGTCGAATGGCTCAAACACTTATAACAAGTGCAACAATCAGGTCATCATCCTCGCGGCTCACCCCATCAAGTCAGTCGATCAGGTTCGGCTTAATGGGAAGCCTATCCAGTTAGGTCCGGGCGGCAGTGGGGCGCAGAACACTACCTGGTCATACTCGCCCTCGACAAACCAGAATCAGACGAACATCACCAGTATCAGCAGGTCCGGCGAAGTCGTTACCATCAAGCTGTCAGCGCCTATCGCGGGGCAGAACGGACTCCAGCTTCGGATTCAGAATGTAGCCGACTACTCGTTCAACGGGACTTTCACGGTCACGCAACCGAATCCGAGCGATGACACCACCTTCACTTATCTCTGCGGCGGGCCTGATACGTCCAGCTCCGGCGGGTATGTCCTGACCTGCTACCCCGATTACAAGAACCGCGTCCATTGCGATCTGACCTCATGCCTGGGGAATCACACCTCAACCTTCCCGGAACTATTGAGCACGTCATCTCTGTGGACAGCCGCCCATAAGAATCTGGGCAAGGCATCGGTCTACATCGCCTATTACTACGACGACAATGTCTTCGCGAACGGCCTTCCGACGAGCAGCTTTGTCATCTCGGGCAAGGCAGACATCTACGATCCTCGGCTAGGTGATATCTCCAATCCGGCTGCACATGTTTACACGAACAATGCCGCCCTGGTGATCGCGGACTATCTGTCGAACAAGACGTGGGGATACGGGCTCGAGTACGGTTCCGACATCCCGCTTGCTGCCCTGATTCAAGCCGCAAATATTTGCGACGAGGAAATTTCCCTCGCGGCTGGTGGCACCGAAAAGCGTTACACGATCAACATGAATTCCACCCTGGATCGCAGCCGGGGGGAGATCCTGCAAGATATGCTTGGCGCTTGCCAGGGCCGCATCACGATCCAGTCCGGACAGTACATCATTGTTCCCGGAGCGTGGGTCGGACCATCACTGTCGCTGAACCAGAAGAATCTCATCGGCCCGATTGAATACAAGCCGATCCTGACGATCGGCGAATCCTGCAATGGCGTCAAGGGAACCTATACCTCTCCTGTGACCGGCTGGCAGCCAGCCGACATTCCGCCGTATGCAGAAGATGAGGACCACAAATTCGACTCCGACCGCTGGCTGGAAGCGGATGGAGGTCAACGCATTTGGAAGGATGTTTCTTTCCCGGCGACGACTTCCCCAGCTACAGCGCAGCGTCTGGCGAAGATCGAACTGGAGCGTACTCGCAGGGAAGGGCGATTGACGCTTCATTGCGATATGTCTGCATACTCTGCGGTCGCGATGGATGTGATCGAGTTCACCTATCCACGCTACGGATGGGTAAATAAGACCTTTGAAGTGCTGTCGTCTCAGCTCGTATCGCAGGCCGGGGCGAATGGTGAACCGCCAACTCTCGGCGTGGATCTCGAACTCGCTGAAACAGACAGTACAGTCTACGACTTTTCAGTAGCAGAAGAGATGACTCCGGCTGATACTCCAAGTCCAGCCATCGACACGGGTCAGATCGTAAATGGCCCGCAGTTCCTGGAGATCGAGTCCGGTCCCACGACTGCATACGTCGGATCAGACGGACTGGCGATACCGCGCATCTTCTGCTTTTGGCAGGCGGGTCCGGACATTACCTCGGGCGGCACAATCCGCATCGAGTACCAGAAAGTCGGCGATACGTTCTGGATTCCAGCAGGGACTATCAGTGGGGACCAAACCAGTTGCTATATCACTGGTGTAGTCGCAGGCGAGCAGTACAACGTTCAGGTGCAGGGATTCCGCGCTTCAGGCGCGGGATCAGGATGGCAGCAGGCCGGACCAATCACGGTCAGCTCCACGGCAACATCGTTGAGCGCAAGTAGTGTGACCTATCCTGATGGAACGCCGGTCAGTGGACTGCAAACATTGGCCTACGCCGGAATCAGCAATAATCTGATTCCCAATGGGAACTTTCTTCTGGGTACAGATCAGGGATGGCTGAAGGTAGGTGACGTAACGTTCGATTCGACACCTCAGTTATTCGTGCCTCCAGGAGCGACAATTTGGTCTCCCACCTTCGCTGTGCAGCCGGGCAACAAGTATCGCTTTATTATCGATGCTCAAAGTACGTCACAGCCTTCTCCCGGCGGACATAGGATTATGAAGGCGAGTCGATATTCACCGAACATTGTGGATTTCACCCCTATATCTGGGTTCATCGGTACCGACGAGTTGGCAAGCGTTACCGTGAGCACCAGAAACTCATTTACCTACGATTGGGTATGCCCCGATGGCTGTTACTTTGTCAGCCTGGTTGCTTTCAACGCGAGTTCTGCGCCAAGCTCGGTCGCATATTTCAAGATGATCGCCCAGGACTACAGCGCCTCCGCTCAGTGGGGCGCAGATCGGACCGTCGAAAATACGGCAGGAAATACCCTCCTGGTTGGTGATCGATCTGCCAGTGACGTAAGCAGTACGGTTCTGGCGGGTGGTGGGATCGACTTCAATAATCCCGGCAATGCAAACCAAGGCGATCTGTCCAAGGTAGACAAGGCCAACACGGTAAATATCGTTGCTGGTGCGGTGAACAGCAACATCCTTTATCAATCAACACTCCTGCAATTCGTCAGTGGCGGTGAGCAGGCTATCGGACAAGCCACTATAACGACAGGCGGGGGCTACGTGAAGGTGACTCTGGTCGCATACCTCGCAAGTTCGAACACGACCTTTCTGCCGACCGTGAACTTGCGGAAGGGCGGGGCTACGGGAACCGTTATGTCTGTCGCGCCACATGCAAATGTGGCTACTTCCGGCTACTCAACTGTTGCCTTATCCATAGTGGACGCCTCGCCAGATCCGATCCAGCAGTACACGGTGACGGTCCTTCCTGGGGCCAGTGAAACGATTACGTGCCAGTATGTATCCCTAATTGTCGAGAATGCGAAGGTCTAAATGGCTGCGTATGTGATTTACAACAGTGAAGGTACCGTAACGGGTGCCTTTCGCTTTCATTACGTCGAGGATAGTGAGTCCCTGATCGCGGCGAATACTCCCGCAGGAATGAGAGCCCTTGAGGTCGATGATGACTCTCCGGTTCTGGTCGATCAGAAGGGTTGGTTTATTGTCGATAGTGAGCTAACGCATACGCCACCGTCTGAGGCAGAGTTACTCGCCGACACAAAGGCGAAAAAGCTGGCAGACCTGACAAATAGCTACGAGGCAGCGAAGTCTTCGGATGTGCCCTATATGGGCACATCCTTTATGGCGGACGCTGACTCCCAGCAGACCTTCGGTCATGCGCTGTTGGCTTTTCAGTCCGCCGGGGCTGCACCAGAAGGTTTCTTTACGGTCGATGCCAGCTACAACAAGGTGCCCATGAACCTGAGTCAGCTTCAAGGGCTGGTTGAAGCAATCGCCACTCAGGTCTGGTCGGTCTTTCAGCGATGGATTGCCGTCCGCGAACAACTTGCTGCGGCCACAACGGTTACAGATGTACAAGCGATTGGCTGGTGAGGGCGGCGATGGAAGACACTCAATCTCTTATTCTCTCGGAGCTTCGTTCACTTCGGGAAGACTTCAATTCATACGCGCGAGAATCCGGCGAACGTATTTCTTCCCTTGAGGTCCACGTTAAAACAGGGATCACAGGGAACGGACAACCATCACGCCTTCAGGTATTAGAGGCAGCCGTCGAAAAACTACAGCAATGGCGCTGGTATCTGCTCGGTGCGGCTGCTGGAATATCTGGGATCGTGTCCTGCCTCGCGTGGATCGTCAAATAGCAGCCAGCCGTTTATAACTTCCCCTCCTCCCCCACAAACAAGGAAATTACATGAATAAGCTGCTTAAGGCAGCCGTCGCGCTCGTGTGCGCGGTCGGCCTTCACGTCTGTGCCCGGGCTCAGATGACCACCATTACGGCTACCTCTATCCAGATGAAGGGCGCTCCCATCCAGACGGGTACTGTCACCTTCATCCCCGTTAACCAAACTGGCCAGCCTGTTCCGATCACCGCTGGTGGCTCTCTCTATGACGCGCAGGGATTCACGGCTTCCATCACCAACGGCGTAGTTGCAGATGGATTCCAGGTGCCGGACAGCTGTACGGCCTCCCCAGTCACGGCCAACACCCATCTGTCCTACTCGGTCCAGGTCTACAACAGCACCACCAAGCAGAGTTTTACCCTCCAGCATGTAACAGGTGTTTGTGGGGCAAGCTGGGATCTCGACAGCTACGTGCCGACGCAGAACGCGGTTGTTGCGTCGACAGGGCTGGTGAGCGGATCAACCGTACCCGCACATTGCTCGAATACCTCTATCTTCTATAAGCAGTCCTCGCCTCCCCAGCTTTATACCTGCGTCTCAGGTTCCTATCTGTTCATGTCAGGCAGCTCGATTGCCGTCCCCAACAGTGGAATCCTCAAGGCTGATGGTGCTGGTGGCATTGAGACCGCGGTTGAGGGCACGGATTATGCCACGCCCGCGTCCGTTCAGGCGGCATCCGATGCGGCAGCAGCTGCGCAGAGCATGGCTGATTCTGCTATTCCTGCGACTCAGAAGGCTGTGGCGAACGGAGTGGCGACGCTCGACGCCAATGGGAAAGTACCCGTTGGCCAGATTCCGAGTAACCTGGCTAACTCGGGGCTGCTTGCTGATTATCAGTTCGCGGATGGCACAGGAACGACCGTTACAGACTCCAGTGGCAATGGAAACAATGCCACTTTCATCAGCGGTCACAACCCGTCCTGGGCTCAGAACGGACTCCAGTTCACTACATCGACACAAGGGGTGAATCTTCCGTCGGCTCTGAATGCAGGAGAAACGTTCGAGATCACCTCATGTGTGGACGCTTTGCCATCGAGCGGCGGCCAGCCCAAAAACAATCAGTACCCCCTGTTCATCACCAGTTCTCTCGGTTTTAGCGGGCTAAACCTGCTCTATGCTGGGGCAGGGCAAAATTCGCCCTACGCCCTGGGAGTTGTGGCTGGATCGGCAACCAGGAGCGCAGCTAGCCAGACGTTTTCCGGGTGCCACGTAATCACATATGTTCTAGGGACCGGATCAGGAAATCTCGACCACCTCTACATTGACGGGGTCGAGCTGTCCTACACATCCGAGGGTTCAAGTGCCGGTTTTCAGGCCAGCGGGAATCTTATCCTGGGAAACAGCGGCATCAGCCCGTATAACGGCTCCGGTATCATCGGAACCGTATACCGTCTCAGAGTCCTTTCCTCCCAGCTTACGGCAGGGCAGGCATATTCTGACGCCATCGCACTCCGGGCGGCAGCGTCAGCTCGGGGCATTTCGCTGTCTCCACCTCAATACCTCCTAAACACACCTCAGATGCACCTGATTGGTGATTCGATTACATGTGCTTGGAACGGCAGTGCGTGTAACAGTTCCTACTCGTGGGGATCGCAGCTTTCGCTAACGAATCAGCCCACGTACACCATAACTAACTGGGGCATTTATGGTGCCTATATGTCGGCAATGGTTTCGTCAGAACCGTGGAGGGTGTCTCCATACTGTAAGACTCAGGCAGGCCCGGCAATCGCTATCAACTTTGCTGGAACTAACGATTTGCGAATCCTAACGGCCTCTCAGTTGGGACAGTATGCGGCTGCTATGGCGCAACTCCTGAAGAATGCGGGGTGTGATCCGTTCATTATGACGGTATTGAGTCGGACGGGAAATAGCTCTATATCGGGCACTCCAACGAATGATGCCCAGAAGAACGCTTACGACGCCCTTGTCTCGGCGCAGTGGAAGTCATGGGGATACAAGGGTCTTCTGGATGTAGGTGCAGACCCACTGATCGGGGCTGACGGACAAGGTGCTAACACAACGTACTTCCTCGATGGCACTCACCCGACTGCAACAAGCCAGGGCCTCATCGCTGCGGCGGCAAGCCGGGCGCTCAATTACTACTACAGTCAGTACAGCCCCTCGAACCCGCACGTAATCAGCGCAGGCACAACACTCACGACGGCAGATGCTGCGGTGTCCATTGCCTCACCAACCGCTGCTGTACCTCTCGTGATGCCGGACTGCATCGGACCCACAGGAGCGATGTTTGTGATCTCCAACCCGCAGTCTGCCCAGCCGGTTACGGTCGCGGGTGGCTCGGCCTCGGAGCCAATCAATGGCCTTACAACACCGATCACGATTCCGGCGAACTCCACTGTGACGCTGACGGATGTGGCGAATCCCAGGAGTACGGCTGGCTGCCATTGGGTGATGTAACAGAGGAAATACTGAACGCGAATCCCCGGATCAGAGATGGTCCGGGGATTTTCTTGTTGCAGGGCACATTACCTTCGTAGCTCCCATTCGGGTGACGTGCCCCTTGAAATTGTGCCTAAGGCATCCAATCCTGTTTGTACCGCCCGTGTGGCTATGATAGCTCCGCAACTCTTCTGATTGCCCTGGGTTATTTGGGGCGCAATCAGTCAAGACCGCGGTCCATTAGGATCTAACAGCTTTGCCAAGATACCGAAGGTAATTAACAACAGGACGGTTTCCGGTGCCCAAAAGAAGAAAACAACTAAAGAGTTGCTTAACGGAAATAGCGGAGCAGCCAAATATACCAATGCGCAATGGACAATAAGGGTGATCGTAAATGCTAAAGCTAGCTTCGACCTTCTCAGCAATTTACCATAAGCAACAAGAAGTAGCCCAATTGTACAAATAGACCAAATAAGCTTTTGAGAAAGTTCTCTCCTTTCAGGACCAAGATAGAAATCTGTAAAAATCGAAGCAATACCAAAGACCAGACCAAGTACGATAGTGAAAGGGCGGTTCTTCAGCCCCTGGACCCTAATCTGCTCTTTGACATCACGATTTCGCATTAATTTTGGCATTTGGCGTTCTGTTCTTTATAAAAGTTGATTCCGTTGCTGATACCAACATATCCGAGATATGCTGCGCCACCGACTGCTGCAACATCACCTATTCCGCTTTCCGCAGCAGCGCCTGCTAACAATCCAAGAGAGGGCTCTCCTATCGTATGAAGAACTCCCCATACACCTATGCCTACACCTGGAGCAGCTTCCTTAACCTGATCAATCAGCCCCATTATTTGACCTCCCCTCTTTGCAGTCTCAGCTTCCGCTGCCAGAGCTCCAAAGGTCACCGCTGCCAAGCCTAGCCCCTGACAGTGTGAGGGTTCGTAATGAACTTGTATGTTATTGCTTGGGGTGGGAGCACTACTGCCACCGCCGGAGCTGGAAGGGTTGATCGGGATAGCACCGAGATCTGGTCCGATCTGCGGATCGGGACCAGGGTCATTGCTATTCACATTCACAGTTGTGTCTGAGCTCCCATCATCTACCCAGCTACCGTAGTTGGATGCGCAAGTGAATGAATCAACGATCCAAGTATTGACAGAGTACTGATCCGGTTCGGCTGTGCCATACGGGAAAGCACCTAAACAGTATCCGTTTTTCCCACTCGGATCGACCATACCTAATGGATTATTCCGGACATACACATACCGATTGAAGCTCTGAGGATTGGTCAAGTCATAGCTCCCATCATAGGGATCAGGACTCATCCATCGACCTTTTCCAGGAGAATATTGACGGAACTGCGCATGATTCGTCCCGCTCACGGCGTCGAAGTCCATTCCCGCATACCCATACTGATCATAATTTGTTCCAGTAACCGTATATGCATCTCCGAAGGGGAGAGTGTTATACGTGGCATCAATTGCGCCAGCGTAGTCCGTGTGGATCCGCTCTGCTCCGATCCAGTCCTCATGCTGGAAGTGGATCCCAAAGTTGTAATCGAAGGCTAGAGGTTTGCTTCCCCAGTAACTCTGCCATCCGTACCAGTTTCCCGTGCTTGGCTCCCAAATGGAGATTCGCCGATTGAATTGATCGAAGAGGAACTCCTGAGAATAGGCACCTGTGATGTCCTGACGAATACGACGATTTAGCGCGTCGTATGTATAGGTAGCGGTGCTGCCCCCGTCGACAGCCGTGACATTGCCTTCTGCGTCGTAGGTATAAGTGTGAATGCCGTCATTGACCAGATTACCCGCTGCATCATAGCCAAATCCAGCCATGCGATTGTTTGACGGATCGTAGTTCACAGAAAAGTAGGAGGAGCCTCCATTTTGAGACCATCGGTTTCCGTATCGATCATAGTCACTGGAATAGGTGCTTGATCCCTGAGTGAAGCCCTTAAGACGGTCGAATTCGTCATATGTAGTACTCATATTGCCCATGACCGCATCACTGCTCGAAATGAGTCGGTTTCCGTGCCAGTTGGCAGTAAAGCCATAAACCTGGTTGCCACCGCTACAGCCCGGCTGCGCTGATCCGCTGCACACCCAGCCTCCGTTGGGACGGCCCATAGTGTCGTAGGTGTTTACACCTTTCAATCCATTACCGAGATCCCAATTCACCGGGCCGAATGGACTATTCGTCACATTAGAAACAAGCGAAGCTGGGTGAGTTGAATCGGGCAATGAGTTCGAGATCGAAATGACCTCACTCGCTGGGTTGTAGGTGTACGATGTGACCTGTCCGATCGTGTTACTGCTGGTCTTATCATTGCTTACAGAAAGCAGATTACCGGCTAAATCGTAGGTATAAGAGATCGATCTGTCCCGTGATGCGTTTCCACACCCGGAAGGGAAACACTGGACACTCTGTCTTATATGGCCCATCTCGTCATAGCTAAAGATCGTTGCAGCGGAAGCTGCTCCAATATAGGAGAGGCGTCCTTTCAGATTGTACTGGGGTTCAGCCCAACCGATACTCGTATCGTAGTGATAGACCCGAGATGGGGTTCCATCACTGTATGTAATACTCTCTAGCCGACTGAGGCTATCATACTGTGTTGTTGTCGTGGTGGTCAGTGTTCCGATCTGATTGGCACGGGGCCTTATCCGAATGACCTGAAGGCCTGTCGAATTGTACGAATAGCTATACGTCGTGGGTCCACGTTCCGGCTCGTTGGTATAAGTTGTTCGCCCCAAAAAGTCTGTCCGAAGAACTCGCTGTTGAGCTCCCTGTGTGATTGTGGTCGTACCGCCTGCCGGATCGTAAGAATATGTGGTCAGATAGCCCACTCCGGGAATGTCCAAACCGCAATTCTTCGGGGAATCTGCTTGTTGGGTGTTCCCCGACACCTCACAAACTGCCGTGATACGTCCGAATGCATCGTATTGGATGATCTTTTGCACCCCATTCGGATCCGTCACTTTGACCGCGCGGGAATTGTATTCATACGTTGTGCTTCCGTCAGCGGTGTTAATACTTGTGACACGGCCTAGAGCATCATAACTGTATGCGGTCCCATCTCCCGAACATTGCTTAGGTGCTACGAAGCCGTTATTCTCATATTTCGTCGAGACGAAGCGCAGATTACCGACCGGATCGTAACAATAATCAGTCTGATACCAGTCATTCCCGCCTGGAGACTGTCCGTTATGCGTCGCGCTCCGGCTGAATCGACCGTAATCATCATAGATAGCGTCCGTCTCCGCATTGCTGTCCGAATTGAGTGCCGTGAAGACGTCGACTTGGTTACCCCACGGACCCTGCACATACTCATACCTTATGTTGCCACCATCAGCCCTATCGATACGTGCCGGTCTCAGTAATTTATCGTATTGTGAATACTGAATTCGTGGCGAAGTTGGAAAATTCGCGTCTGATGCACTGAGCTGGACACCCGACATTGCATCATAACTGGAATAACTGGGAACGGATACACCGCTAGACGGGGTAGGTGGCGTGATCTGTGTAGCGAAGCCCTGTGTGGAATCGTACGAATAGGTTGTCGTCCCATTCGGACCTGTGGAGGAAAGCGGGACGCCAGCATCATTATACGTCGTCGTAGTAGCCAAAAAGGTCCAAGGGTCGATCCACACATTAGATGAGGTTGCGTTGCCTCGTGGCCCTGTAGCGGCTATGTGCTGTGGTAATCCTGAAGTCGACGTAGGCGTTTGCTCGTCGTAGCCGAATGTCTGCTGGGCGATCATATTGCCAATATGATCCACGGTTAAAATCTGAGAAACTCGCCCCGGTGGCTGATAATTGTAGGTTGTATTTGTGAGGACGCCCCCGCCGTAGTCGCTGACAGACTCTCTGACCAAATTAGAATCAGTGTAGTCATCGATCGTCTGCTTCGAAGCGCCGCCGTTAAGGCTCGAAGTTACCGTAGTCTCGATGATCGGAAGCGCTACACCTAAGCCATCGCACGCCGTTATACCGTTGTAGCAAGTTTGTCGATCAAGCAGGGGGGTGCCACCGACACTGCCTTGATACACCTGCCGGTGTGTCTCATAGAAAATTCCTCGCCAAAGAGTCCATGCAGGTGAAGAAAATCGGTATAGAGTTTGGTTGTTAGTCTCATCCTGTACCAGCGTCGTATAAGTGTGATAGGAAGGGTAGGAACGAGGGTCGTTTACCGCAGTACGAGTATAGGTCCTCGTCCCATCGGATGTGGTACGGACAAGTCTCCCTGGAGCGCCGTCCGCATTGATGGCCGCCCCGCAATCTCCTGAATACTGATAGGAGATTGTTCCGCCCGTCGGCAGAGTCACCGAAGCCAGACGACCTGTTTTGGCTCCGCTGATTCCTTGAGTGTCCTCGTAATTGAATTGATAGTATGTCCTATCTGCTAACGTGATCCGGTCCACCAGATCATTCTGTAGCGGCCCGTAGTTTAGGATCGGATTGCCTGATGAGTCGTAGCATCCGAAGTTCGTAGCAACGGTATAAGTCCGATAGGACATCGTCGCGGTTGCAGTCGTGCTCCCATCAGACTGACGGGCAACATTATAGGTAAAAGTGAGCGGGCTCGACGCATTTCCGGCACCGCCAATCGTTAAAGCAGTCGTCCCAAGTGTATCTGTAAATGAGCCTCCATTTATGTATGGGCTCCCATTACCTGCAATGGTGTTGCCATTGGTATCCGTAGTTGAACCAATCGCTAAAAAGCCATTCGCGGTGTAGATGCTGTTAAAGACAGCAGCAGCAAGGATCTTACCCTGAGCATCATGCACATTCGTTCCATCAAACCAGTAGCCGGAACCATCGGAGGTTGTACCGTCTCCGGATGCCCCAGGCACCCCGCCGACGCCACCACAAGGAGCTGTCCATGTGTAGTTAAATATGTGTTTGACACCGCGTGAATCTAGGTAAGTATAGTCTGTTTGGATAAATGCAAGTTTAGGCGGTGGACATGTCAGCGTTTGTAAATCATAGGTAACATATCCCCCCATATCTCCAATCACGCCACGAAGCCCCCAGTTGGGGGATGGTACCCAAGATTGGCTGCCGGAAGATTCCGCAGCAGACCAGATCAATCCGTCATACACAATTTTGTAGTTGAACGGCATTCCACGTCCCGACTTACTGACAATAGGAATCTCAAAATGAACATTGAGATTTCCGATGTTGATCGAGTCGAAACCACGGTTATCAAAAGAACCAAAAGCGTATAGTCCCGTTCCTGGCGCTTGGGCCAACGAAAACATCGAAAGAAGGCCAGACAAGACCAGAACTGCTAATAAGCGAACTCGCAGCATGGAAATCCCTCAAACTAAAGCTGAATTATTTAGCTGATAACCGCTGAATCAATACTGATGCGCAGCTGAAGAGAGCCATTGACATACCGCTCGATATCCATGGGAAGCTCGACACCAGAAACATTTTGGTAGTTGCTGTAGCGAACCTCGACCTGAATATCTACGAAGGAACTGTTGTCGGGATGAATGGTGTATTTCAAGCTGGAAGGAAGGGACGTCGTAGAATCGAGCGTAAGATCGGTTCGACTCCAACGCTGAATCAACGCGGTAACATCGGCAGCTTCATTGGGCTTAGGAGTCGTATCAGCAGTAAGCGCGACCTGATGACGAATGTGCGATCCATCCGGGGACGATATTCTGAGCAACGATGGCTGCGCAATGGTTTGTAAAGCTACGTGTGGCAAGAACCATACTGTAGCGGTCCAGCAGTTCGAGGATGCCGCATTATGTACAACCCCGTCTTTCCCTGACCACGTACAAGTCCTATCCTCGGCAAGAGCTGACTGGCTCTCTATGCGGGTCCCATTGCTAAAATCGAACTCGGCCTTATTCTCACCGTTCACATTGGCGGTTAGCTTTACCGGGCCGCTGTCTTTCGTAGAACCGGCAGTCCATTCCGCTCTTCCCGTCATCTCGACGGAAGTCACTGGCTTACCAGCAGAGAAAGCCTGACTCGCCCGAGCTACGGTGCTCTCTGCTTCGACGGTTGGAGTTTGGGCAGGAATTTCTGAACTGAAAGGCAGAAAAAGGGCAAGGCAAGACAAAAGACGAACAAGTCGCACGTACATCTCCACTGGTGCTTAGGGGTATGAGGAGACCATATCTTTAGCTCCAAGAGCCTGACAACCATTAAACGGTGGCAATAGAACTTAAGTGGTAGAGCCCCGGATCACCGGCTGCCTGTCATGAATACCAGACATCACCTCATTAGGCTCACTCGTGAGAATTGAGAACGGTCGGGAGTGTCTGCCCGGCCTTATTCTTCCAGTGGCTCCAGATTCCCGCTAATGCAAAAGGCTCTCGACCTGGAACGGTAATCTCGAATTTGGGTTGTTCTTCTTCCGGATCTTCTGCCACTCAAAGAATGAGTCGGCGGGTACGATGCAACGCCTCTCCTCAAACGAGGACTTCCACAGTCCAGACTTCAGTACTGAATCTGACCGCGTGTTGAAGGTGAATCGCTGAGGGAAGTTGAATCCCCAATACATCATTGCAATGCACCGTCTTCGTTGAGCCAAACCACCGGCTGAATGGAGCCTGGTGCAATGTCGTCCTCTGGCGCGAAGTCGAGGCCATCCAAGCTCACCCTTATGGTAAAGGCTTCAGCGATTTTCTGTTTGTCTGAACGTCTACGGTAGCGGCCACACATTCAACAATTTTGCATCGATTACACTATCCAAACCAATAGCTTTAGCTCGAACATTGATCGGAGAGAAGGAAGGGTATGGCATCCACTGAAGCGTACATCAAGGAGAATCTCTCGAAATGGTCAGCAATGCTGCGCCAACTGTTTAGGGAAAATATTCCTCAATCCATGACTTGGTCGACACTGCCAGAGATCGTCATGGTGCTGAAGCAAGTGGGCGCGGAAGGTGACGTCGCTCATATGTTCTACCCTACGGGTGGCGGCAATGATCTTAAGGGAGCGGCTGTGTCGCCGAGCGAGGCCGGTTGTATCGAATTGAGGCCAAATGGAGCCGTACAGCTTGTCAAGCCGGTATTACTCAGCTTCGAGTCCGTGAGGGCGGATGACTTGCAGTGGGCCTACTTCCGATTGGAGTGCGAAGCTCTGAGTGCGACAAATATGGACAATGAACCGCCCACGGAAACCGAAGAACTTACTGAAATCCAGCCTGGTGAATATGCGCCCCGGTCAGCATGGGATGAAAATTACCATGATGGTCAGAGATTACCCGATGGAGCTCGCGTGGTGGTGCGTTGGTTGAGCGCAGGGGCTTGGGTCATCTTTGCTAAAGGCTCTGTATACAACCAGGTGTCAGGAACTTACGATGGACGCCACGCGAAACTTACCGCCTCCCAATTCCGAGACTACATAGCAAATAGCGCAAGGGCTTCAGATTAAACTGTTTTTACTGGAGTTCTCTTCTGCTTTGATTTCGGAGATGAGGCAGTGTTCTCAACCCCTTCGAAATCTGGACGTCCGACCGATATAACGTCCCCACTGGAACCGCAATTATCACACTTCAATTCTGTTGGCTTAGGCCCTGTCACGCGGCAAACGCCACTGAAACCAGCGAGGTATCCAGACCACCTGAACCAGTCATCTGAATCAACTGTGGCCTTGCCACTATTCCCGCAGGCCTGACATCGCAAATCCCATTGAGTAGTCTCGGTGCTCATTGCCGAATTGTACCTTCACATCTATCTGCTGTTATCAACAAAAGGAGACCCCGGTTTTCAGGCCGGGGTCTTTGCTTTCTTTATTCGTTTTCTCTGGCTTCGTCTTCCAGGAACTGCTGTTCGATCCGATCTAGGCGAGCAATCAGCAGGCGGATAAGGAGGATGGTGGCGACAACGATGGTGAGGAGGATGGCAACTATCTTCATTGCGCACCCTCCGTCTGGAGCAGCGCCACAGCTTGCATCCGGTTATGGCCTGCCCTGAGCCAATCCGTTGCCCGATCCTCGACTCGGCGCTCATCAGAGGAGTGCAGGTATACGTGGGCCAGCTCATGAGCGACGAGGTGCTCTGGCATCATTACCCGGTCCTGGCCTAGTAGGGTGGTTCCCCTGAGCAGGGTGGAATGGTTGTCAGGATTCGTAGCTCCGAAGATGCCCCGGCCGTACCCGGCATGCCCAGCGAGGGCCATCAGGTCGTCCCAGGCGCGGTCGTCGCAGGCTATGACGAACGTCCATCTCTCCGGGTGGGGGAAAAGGGCAAGCTGCCCCTTCAAGGCCTCTCCCTGATCCAGGCAGACCTGCGGGATGGAGTCGTCTGCGGGTGGATGGGAAGGGAAGTAGCGGATAGAAATCTGTCCCAGGCCGGGCAGTGTCGGCAGGAACAAAAACAAAGTGAACATCGCGGGAAGGCGATGTATCACTTTCGTATCACAGGGCCTTCGACCTTGCTTGGCTGGTCTCTCGGTCTGTGTGGCTAACCTATTGTATTTGTGTGGCTTAGATGGTGAGAGCGCTGGGGCTCGAACCCAGGACCAACGCCTTAAAAGGGCGATGCTCTACCAACTGAGCTACGCTCTCACACTACAAAGTTAGCATATTCAGCGGTGTAAATCGTCTTTGTGCCGGGGCCATTCTCCAGCGCAGTGAATCATCTCGCAGTGGGAAGGGCGGTCAACGCTTTGCTTGCAGGACCACTCCTGAAACGCCTTCTCGACCAGTCGATGCAGGCAGGCGGCATACTTTGACAACTCCATTCGAATACGCGCATGGAAGGGAAGTGGTTGCCTCCTTTATCAGAACGATCCAGTCGACGCCAGCAGGAGCAAGCCTGGCGATGCGGTCCTGGTCGGTTCGCTGGCTCAGCCCGGACTGGAGCGCCTGGCCGTTCTTCCATGCCGCACTTAGCGAAGGAGTAATGGCAGCCTCTCCACCATCCTTGGAATAATCCGGCAACGAACTTCGTTCGGATATTGCGCGAAATGATTGGGCATCCTCTCCAGGCTTTGTAATGTAGTCAGAATCCAGGGCAAAGAGAGCATCTTTCGAGGTATTGTTTCGGATCCAGTCAAACGCCTGCACCCACGCATTCTTCCTTTGTCCGGAAGGAAGCTCGATGTGGGGTGAAGAGGGAAAGGTCTGACGCTCTGCAAGGAACATCGTGGCAGCCAGAAGACCAAAGGCTGCCGCCCAGTGGAACTTTTTCCTGCCCAGCCAGAGAGACAACTGAGCGCCAACGAAGAGGATCATCACGATGTAGATAATCTGAAAGGTTCGCAAAGGCTGAAGGCGGGCGACCATCAGACAGCTCGACGTTGGGCGTGCGAAGAGCATTGAAATTAGTACGGCCGAGGTTCCTGCGGTAATGCACATGCGGGCCAGAGCCGTCCGCGCAGGATTATCGTTGGAGCTCTGTCGCGCTAAGGCAGCAAAGCCAAGGATGAGCAGTGGCGCCGCGATTCCAATCCACTCGTACCAGTGCCACTGACCCAGGAACCAGTAGTAGCGAGACATGGCCACCTGATGATACTCCGGGGGCTCGGGCTGCTCTGTGAGTTGTAGAACCAGTGCTACAGCAATTGCGCCCGCACAGAGCACACCCGTTGCCGCCAGCCACATGCGGCGTCTGGATAGAGATCCGCTCGCAAGCGCAAGGATGCTACCAAATCCATACGCTGCCATCAGAGGATGCATCAGGACGGCGACGGCTAGCGCGATAGCTGCCTTGACCAGAGCGGCCAACTCACACCGCCCATCTTCCCGCAGTCCCATCAGAAACTGGAGCGAATAATACGTGGCGAATAGAACGCAGGGCGTGGAGATGCTGCGCGCGGTGACGTAAGGATCCATCAGCATCAGCGATGTGCCTGCGATCGGAAGGGTAAGCCACGTCGCCAGCAATGTTACCGACCCGAATCGCGCACGTCCCAGAAAGCAGCGCTCCGCCAGGAGCCATGCTGACCAAAGCGTTGCCCAGATGGTTCCCAGATAAAGCAGCAGCAGGACGGTCTCCAATCCAAATCCGGAGAACCGCACCAGCCATGCGACAACCGGGGCAAACAGTGAAAACCGGAGATGGCCGAGGACAAAGCCAGATTCATGCGGATACATTGCTGGCGATAGCACGCGTTTGATGCCGGCCAGATACAGTCCCCCGTCTTCCGCGTAGGGATGATAGCCCTGTACAAGGAAAGAAAAGGCAGTCAGGAGGCTCACCAGCGTCAAAGCCTTCCAGCGCTCTGATCCAGCTCTTGTTCCGGCGGAGGGTTTCCGCGGTTCCGAGCTGGGTATCTTCAAGAGTGAGACAGTCGAGGTTGCCAAAATCCGGGTGCTCCCAAAGGTCTGAGTTATTCCGTCTTCATTCCGGGCGTGTGTTTGCTGCGCGGGTGCGCGGACTGCACAGATTAAGACGTGTGCTTTCTGCTTCTGGTCTACTCAAGGCTGCAAGAATCGTGACGGTACAATGGTGAAAGGTCAGACTTTTATCGCTTCGATGTTTCAGGTGGTTCCTTTCTTTGCAGACTCCTACGACGCAGACGCGCTCCCGCAACCTTGCGAAGACCATCCCGGGCCTTCTGGTGAGCGCCTTCTTCCTTTGGTACACGTTTCGCGGCATTCATCCGTCTGAGTTTCGATCCCTTAGCTTTGTGCATCCTGCATGGATTGCAGGGGTCCTTGGTTTTACCCTGGTGGGGTATACGCTTCGCTGCGTTCGCTGGGCTCGCATGCTGCAGTCGGCCCATGCTCGTTTTGCTACCTGCGCTCGAGTCCTGATGACATCCTTGGCAGCGAATAACATTATGCCGCTCCGTATCGGCGACATCATGCGGATTTTCACCTATTCTTCTGATTTGGGCGTCGCGCCATCTGCTATCTTCAGCACGGTTATTCTGGAAAAATTGCTGGATGTCTTCGTTGTCGGACTCCTGTTTGTGCAGACCATGGGGCGAGATCTGCCGATCAATATCCGCCGCGGAGCCGATGCGGCGCTGCTCGTCTCTACGATAGGGCTTCTGGTTCTCATGTTTGGAGCAGGACAGCTGGAGGCGCCGGCACGAAAGATCTTTGCCTCCCTCCCACCGAACAGGTTAATTGCCAAGGTGGAGCACTGGCTATTGCTCGCCATCGGTACCCTTCGGCAGATGGGCATCCGTGGGAACATCGTGCTTCTGCTATACAGCTTCGTCATCTGGTTCTGCGAAGGAATGATATTCGTCTCAGCCATTCATCTGGTGGGAATTCCCACGGATCCGCTCGGCCCATGGGAGGCAGTCTCGTTTGCGAACCTCTCCTATATGCTCCCAAGCTCCCCAGGCGCAATTGGCCCATTTGAATGGGCGGTGAAGCTGGCCCTTGCCAGCCACGGCACTTCAAGAGCGTTGGCTGCGGTCTTCGGTCTGGCCATCCACGCCTGGATGCTGATCTCTGTAACAGGCGCCGGCGGTCTGATCTTCTTGATCCATCGCTTCCAGATGCACAAGCAAACACCTCTACTTGAAGAGATTGAGACTCTTCCGACGGAGCTGCCTTAGAGCAGGCGGGTCTGGTCACGTAAACTGAACAAAACCTAATCGAGCGCGGTGACCTTCAAAGCATGTATCGTATCGTTCAGCAGTCTCTTCTGGCCCGTATACAGACAATTCTCGGTGCGAAATATGGTGTAACCCTCGCCAATCTGGCAGTGGAGCAGCCACCATCCATCGCATTGGGCGAATTGGCTCTCCCCGTCGCTTTCGAGCTGGCGAAGCGTCTACGAAAGGCACCCCGGACCATTGCTACCGAGCTGGCTGCGGAGCTCTCTTCTGCGCTGCCGGACGGCGTGGCCTCCGTGGATGTTGCTGGCGCCGGATATCTCAATGTGCGTCTGGACCGTGCAGTAATTGCGCGTGATATGGCGCAGGACCGTCACGCCGATGTTGGTGGCCCGGGTTTTCGTCTGGTCGAACACACAAGTATCAATCCCAACAAGGCCGCTCACATCGGTCATCTTCGCAACGCAATTCTCGGCGATACCTTCCAGCGCCTCCTTCGACGGGACGATTACAAGAGCGGGTACGAGGTCGGGGTCCAAAACTACATCGACAATACCGGAGTGCAGGTCGCCGATGTGGTCGTAGGACTCGTTCATCTGGCGGGTTTGGATCTGAACGGGACGCGCGCACTTCTCGCGGGCCTGAAGGAGAAGGGCGAGCGGATTGACTTCTATTGCTGGGACCTGTACGCGCGTGTCTCGCAGTGGTACACCGAGGATGAGAGCCAGGTCGCAGCCCGGAAGCTGTTGCGGCTGGAGACGCTGCACGCGATCGAGCGCGGCGGCAACGACACGGCGGAGATTGCAGACCTGATCGCGACCGCGGTTCTGCGGCGGCATCTTGAGACGATGGCGCGACTGTCGATCGAGTATGATTTTCTGCCCCGTGAGAGCGAGATTCTTCACCTGCACTTCTGGGATGCGGCGCGTCAGCTGATGATCGAGAAGGGTGTTCTTTATCTCGAAACGGAGGGGAAGAACAAGGGATGCTGGGTGATGCGGCGTGCTCCCGTGAATGGAGCAGAGGCGAGCGCAGAGCCAGCAGATGGGCCGGACGAAGACGCGAAGGTGATCGTTCGGTCGAACGGCACGGTGACCTACGTTGGCAAGGACATCGCATATCACCTTTGGAAGTTCGGGTTGCTGCCGGGCAAGGACTTCGGGTATCGCAGGTTTCGCGAGTATCCGACGCACACCTGCTGGATCTCAACCTCGGGCGAGAGCGATCCGGATCATCCAGTCTTCGGTCGGGCGGATGCGATCTATAACGTGATCGACTCGCGGCAGAACGATCCGCAGACGCAGGTCGAGCAGGCGCTGCGCGGAATGGGATTTACGGAAGAAGCAGACCGCTACACGCACTTCTCCTACGAGATGGTCGCGCTGACGCCGCGTTGTGCGCTCGAGCTGGGTTATGCGGTCAGCGAGGAGGACCAGAAGCGCGCTTACATCGAGGTCAGCGGGCGCAAGGGTTTTGGCGTCAAAGCGGACGATCTGCTGGACCGGCTGATCGCGGCGGCGCGCACGGAGGTCGACTCGCGGCACCCGGAACTTCCTGAAGCGGAGCGGAGCACGATTGCGAGCCAGATCGGTGTTGGAGCGCTTCGATACTTCATGCTGCGGTATACGCGGAATACTGTGATCGCCTTCGACTTCAAGGATGCGCTCAGCTTTGAAGGCGAGACCGGACCGTATGTGCAGTACGCCATCGTGCGGGCGGCGAACATCTTCCGCAAGGCGGGAACGACGGCCGAGGAGGCGCTCTCCGGATTCGCGTCGCTCGAGCTGGATGACATGCTCGAAGGCGAAGCCGGAACTACGGTCTGGGAGACATGGCTGCTGGCTTCCAAGCTCACGCTGGTGATCGAGCAGTGCCTTGCTACATCGGAGCCAGCTTATCTTGCGCGGTATGCCTTCCAGCTGGCCCAGCAGTTCAACAACTTCTATCACCGGCATCACATCCTGAACGAGAAGGATGCGGCGCGGCGCGGACTTTATCTGGCGACTGCGGCAGTGGCGCAGCGGGAGATGGTGCGGGCGCTCGGCTATCTGGGGATCGAGGCTCCGGAGCGGATGTAACCGTGGCGGGTGGGATGGCATGCAACGTGCGCCATACCCCCGTCAATTTCGTGCAAAGTCTTCAAACGAATAGAGATGAGTCTGGACTTCGTCGATTGGCTTCAAAGGTATCCCCGGTTGCGCAATTTACCCTACTTCTATTTTAGGGAAGTGGATGGAGCTGGTCGGCAACTTTTAATCCTTTAGGTTGTTGCATTTATGGGTGATCTGGCTTGACAGAGGGATCGCGCTGCGCGCGATTGCTACCTTGGGGGGTCGAGTGTGGTTGGCTGGGTGAGATCTGTGGTGGCGCGGGCAAAAGACAGGGATTCTTCGCTTCGCTCAGAATGGCGTGTGGTGGAGATTGTCTGGAAGGTGCTTAGGGCTGTCTGAGGGCAAAGGAAAAAGGCCCGGACTCTCAGGTGAGAGTCCGGGCCTTTCGGTTGAGGGTTAGAAGTGGTACTTGGCCGACAGCTGCAGGTTACGTGGGCCGGAACGGACAGCGGTGATCTGACCGAAGTTGTTCGCGGCAACGCTGCTGCTGGGGTTGGACAGGTATGCACTGTTGAAGAGGTTGTCAGCATCAGCACGGAAGTTGATCTGGTGCTCATGCCAGATGGTGAAGTCCTTGGTGACGGACGCACCGTAGGTCTGGAAGCCCGGAGCGCGCTCCGAGGTGGGACGCGTGTTTCCGAGTGTTCCGTTTGAAGGCTGAGCATATGCACAGACTCCGTTATCAGTCGCGTTTCCAAACTTATCAAGTTGGCACGGTATAGCCGAGGGATCGGTTCCGAACCAGTTGTTGATAGAGCGGTTGACGATTTTCAGCTTGCGAAGATGGTTCGCACGCTGCGAGTTGCCATTGACGAAGGAGTTATTGCTGGCGCTGATGTTGACCGGGAAGCCGGTGTACACCACACCTGTCATGCCAACTCTCCATCCGCCGACCACTTCGTCCAGGATGCGGGGCATGTTGCTGCCATACATCCGGCCACGACCAAGGGGCAGGTCATAAACAAGGTTGAAGTTAACCGAGTGACGAACGTCTTGTCCCGTCGGTCCCCACTCGTTAGTGAGATCGTAAGGAGTCTCGGCGTATGCACTGGCGACGTTGACACTGGGCACACCGTAGAAGCCGGTGCTATTGGTAAGTGCCTTGCTGTAGGTGTAATTGGCGGTGTACTGCAGACCGTGCCAGGCGCGCTGGCGGTAGGTAGCCTGCAGAGCGTTGTAGTTCATTGCAGCGTTCGAGTCGGTATAACGGATAACGCCGTTGTAGCCTACTATCGCGCCAAACGGGGCGGGGTCTGATGTAAGGCAGGCAGCGGGCGGATTGGGAGTGTTAACGGTCTGCAGGACACCGTTGATGTAGCACGGATGCGGCAGTTGGTTGCGCTGATTTGCTGTTACCAGGTGCTGGCCGGATTCGCCAGCGTAGCTAACCTGGAAGGAGGCCGTGTTGGTGAGTTGGTATTCCAGTGTGAGGTTATAGATGCTGATGTACGCCGGCTTTATGTGCTTGTTCCAGACGTTATAGACATTGGACGGTGCTGCGGCCGAACCGAAGCCGCTCTGGACGCCGTAGAAGTTGCCAGCGCTTCCTGCAGTAGCCTGGGTGCCGCTGATCTGGGAGGCCGATTGGAAGGGAAGGTTTGTGGTCATTCGGAGGTTTGCTCCGGTGCCTTCCATGTAGTTCTGCAGGCCGTATCCGCCGCGAACGACGAACTTGGGATTGACGGACCATGCAAAACCGAGACGTGGCATGATGCTGCCGTAGTACGGATCGACCAGACCGCGACCGTAGCCGGCATCTTTGGCTGCGATGCAGGTGATGCCGAAGGGCTGGCAGATGGAGGTGTCGGTGCCGTCAATGATGACCCGGGTCGGATTGTTGGGATCGATCGTCGACATCTTGTGGTTAACCTCGTAGATCGGCTGCGAGTACTCGTAGCGGACACCGAGGTTGAGGGTGAGGTTGGGAGTGACCTTCCAGTCATCCTGAATGAAGTAAGCATCGCGCCACTGACGCATGCCCACCGGACCAGCGACGCCGCCGATGCTCTTGAAGCCAGCGCGGTTCAGTAGGAAGTCAGCCGCGGCGTAGCCAGAGCTGTGGCCGTTTGCCAGGGGGGTGGCACTGGCGGTGGCAGGTCCGAGGAAGAAGAAGCCTCCAAGCGAACCATCGTTGCCAGGGTAGAAGTTGTTCTGCTGTTGACGCATGAACTGCACACCGAACTTGAAGGTGTGACGGTTCTTGAGCCAGGTGAGGTTGTCGCCGTAGAGGAAGGTGTTGAGAGTGTAATTAGTACCGGTGTTGCGGTTGCCGAGGTTGGTGAACTCTGTACCGTTGGTGGCCTGATAGCCCTGCGGGCTGGCGGAGTTCCCGAAGCCGAGCTCGGTGAAGCCGGCGAACTGCTGGGCAACAGGATTATTTGCTCCGATGCCGAGGATCTTGTCGCCGTTGAGGCCGAAGACACCGGTGGGATCGAGCGTAACCGCGCCGTTGTTCTGGATACGGGTGTAGCCTGCGCGGAACTCGTTGACCAGGGCAGAGCTGAAGGTGTGGACTTCGTTGATAGCAACGCCGCGTACCGGGAAGGTCGGAGCGCTGGCGAAGCTGGTGGGAAGCACGTTCTGGGTGGTCTGTCCCTGGTTCGCATAGGAGAAGCGGACGAACATGCTGTCCTTCTGCGTGGCTCTCCAGTCGACCTTAACGTCGAACTGATTGCCATAGTTGCGCTGCTTGGTTGGACCGGTGTAGTTGTTGCGAGCAGGGGTGTTGTTTGCGTCCGGTGCACGGTTCGGATGCGGATAAAGCTCAGGGTGCGCAAGCAGATACTGAGCTGCAGGATTATTCCCAATCGGAATTTGGTTATTCACGAAGCGGGGATTGCCAGGAGCCGCAGCGTCATAGAGTTCGATCAGGCGCGCGTTCGAAGCGCATTTGACGCCGTCGATCGTAACGAAACCGGAGGTCAGTCCTTGATCGCCCGAGCACATCAAATGCGGGTCCAGAAGTTCGGAGAAGTCGCCGGTGCGCATCTTTTCGGTAAGAACCGTAGCGGTTCCGATACCGCCGGAGTGATAGCGTCCACCCTGGTAGTCGCCGAAGAAGAAGAGCTTGTCCTTGAAGATCGGCCCACCGAGTGTAGCGCCGAAGATTGTACGGGTGAAGGGGTTCCTGGGAATGATCGTTCTGCCGTGCTTGTTGGCCCAGGTGTTGGCATTCAGGTTCTGGTTTCCGAGGAAGAAGAAGGCGCTTCCGTGGAACTGGTTGGTTCCGCTCTTGGTCTGGTAGAGGATGTCGCCGCCGAGCACGTTGCCGTATTCCGCAGGTGCATTGGCAGAGATGACCTGGACCTGACCGACGGCATCGACGCTGGGGTTGTAGCCCGCGATATCGTCAAGGGTCTGGTTGATGTTCATACCATCGAGCAGGTACTGGTTGGTCTGCTGGCGGTTGCCGTTAACCGAGACGGTCTGGTTGGCACTGATGGGGCCAGAGACAGCACCGTTGTTCACGAAGCCGTTGGGGTTGGTGCTGACGGCACCGGGCAGGAACATCGTCAGGGCGACGATATTGCGGCTGACCAGCGGCATGTTCTCGATAGCGCGCGTGTCGAGCGTCGTCGAAAGAACCGGGCTTTCGGTGTTGATCAGCGGAACGGTTTCAGCTTCGACCGAGACCTTCTGCTGCTGGCTCTCGAGGCTGAGCTTGCCGTCGATCTTGGCGTTCTGGCCGGTTTCGAGGGCGAATGGGCCATACGTGGAAGAGGCAAATCCAGGAGCCGTGATGGTCACCTTGTAGTGGCCGATCTGGAGGAAGCGGATGTTATAGATACCGTCGTTGTTGGTAGTGGCCTGGGTGGCAACGTTGGTTTCAACGTTGGTTGCGGTGACCTGCGCGTTTGGAACAACCGCGCCGGACGGATCCGTTACTGTGCCGTTGATACTACCCGTGATCGTCTGTGCTCTGGCTACGGCACCACAAACGACCAGGAGCAGGACGGACAGAAAACTAAGTAGTGCCTGTTTTCGTTGCATCGATAGTCTCCTCGAATGTTTCGTACTACGTGGGTGTTTCCTCTACGGCTGCGCGTCGGAGTTGACCTTTTCGGAATCGGACCTGGATGGGTCTGAGCCGGGCAGGTTTGTTCCAAGCGTTTATTTGTATCTTCGGCCGTGAGTTCGTTGTGAACCGCGCTGCCTGCCGCACTGGAGCGGCCTGGTAGCGGCTCCCGGTCTTAAAAGCCCTCCTTCATCTGAGTCGTATTTATCCCGATGACAGGGCCGGCCAGAGGCGCGCGATTTCGTTGTTTTATGAACGAATTGTGAGCCTTCGGGGGTGCGGCTGTCCATCGAAAAACGCGAAGGTCCCGAACCAAGGTCTGTCCGGCTGTCGTATTGGAGGCATGGCTTTGGGTTCTGCAAACCTTGAAAGGGATGAAGTTGGGGTGAGATTCCTGTCGGCAGCGGTGCGTCGGCGAGGCGGCTGGCGTGGCGCAGTACAGAAGGACGGCTGACTGGTCGTGTAGTTGTCTGTACAACAGTGCATTCAGAGGTGTAACCAAAGAAGCCTCCGTACGGAACGTCAACCTGGAATCGCAGGGCCTGAATTGCGGGCTGCGGGAATCTGCGGGTCTGCGCTAGGCGCGGACCGACATGGAAAAGTGAAAGATATTATTCGGATCGTAACGCTTTTTGACCCCTTGAAGGAAGGGACAAAGTTCCTGGTCGCCATAATAAAGCTGGGGCCGGAAGCAGGATTTGTCTTTGCCGCGGGTACCTCCGCCGACACGGCGATTGTTGCCCTTCTGGAGCGCCGGGTATCGTGAATCCTGTCGTGAAACGGTAGCGAACATGCTGCTCCTTGCAAAACTTTGGCCGGGTCAGCCGGTGGCCATCACCGGATACCCAAGGTCGCTTTCTCTCCGAAGGCTTTGGAATCGGATAGAGAAAGACCAGAGACTGCAGTGAAGAGAGACAATCGTTTCAACTAGTTGTAATGTCCTGAGTGGATTGATTTCATTATAGTGAAACGAAGAAGTCAATCGGGCATATGTCCTACAGGTGGATGAATATGCGGCGTTTTTGTTGTCCGTCCTGAGGGATGGTTTGGGGGAATGGTTCGGGCGCTCAGGAGGAAGAGTGTCTTCTTTCTCGGGCCGGTTTTGTGACGAAAAAGAGGGGCAGACCTGCGGCGGCGATCAGCAGTGAGAAAGTAAGTGCCGGTATTCCGAAGACGATCTCTGTGCGTGCGGCGTAGAGAGCGTATGCGGTGAGGGCGGCGGGGCTGAGTCCGAGGAGGATGGGGACCCAGTCGGGGCCGGGGATCCTGAAGGGGCGGGGAAGCGAAGGCTCGTTGCGGCGCAGCAGGATGAGGGCGACGAACTCGAGGATCATGGAGAGTCCATAGAGGACCAGGTCGATGGTGATCAGGCGCTCGAAGGAGAAGCCGAGGGCGAGGGCCCAGCAGATTCCGCAGGCGATGACAGAGACCCACGGGGCGCCATTTGAGAGCCGTCTGGTGAAGATTGCAGGCAGGAAGCCGTCTTCTGCCAGCGCGTGGGGCAGGCGCGTGTAGGAAAGCGTGAGATTGCTGAAGGTCCCGAAGTCGTCGAGGGAACCGGCGAGGACGATGGCTGCTGCAAGCAGGGTTCCGCCGAGTACGTTTCCGGCATCGACCCAGGCGCCGGTGGAGAAACGCTCGGCGGGGATTCCGGCCCAGGCGACGGCAGCGATGGGGACGATGTAGGTCAGCATGACCATGACGGCGGCGAGCAGGATGACGCGAGGGTAGTTGCGCTGGGGGTCTTCGACCTCGTTGGCGATGGTGGTGGCGTTGTCCCAGCCCATGTAGTTCCACATGGCGACCAGGATGGCGGTTGAGAATGCCTTGCCATGGGGCGCGGCGAGACTGGCGTGTCCGCCGAATTGGCCCTTGGAGGCGTGAAGGCCGGCATAGACGGCGCTTGCGATCAGGATGAGAAAGGGAGAGATGGCCACCAGCCAGAGGCGCACCGAGCCTTCGCCGACGGCGGCGGCGCCGCGGAGGTTCCAGAGGACAGCGACGGCGACTACGGTGAGCTCGAGAAGAAGTCCTCGATGGCCCTGCGTGAGTGCGGGTGCGAGGTGCTGGAGGTAGAGCACGAAGGTGGTGGGGTAGATTGCCATGTCGAAGACAGAGGCGGTGAGCGAGAGCCACGCCTCCTGGAATCCCCAGAACGGGCCCATGGCTCGGCGGACCCAGGCGTAGAAGCCACCCTCTGCGGGGACGGCCGAGGCGAGTTCGCCCAGCATCAGGGCTGTGGGGAAGCTCCAGAAGAAGGGAAGCAGAAACAGCAGCCAGAGAGCATGGCCGTAGCCGCCAAAGCCGATGATGTCTTCAAGATCGTACGGGCCGCCGGAGACCATAAAGTAGGTCGCGGCGAGCAGCGGGATAAGGCGAAGCTTTCGGATACTGCCGCTGGATCGGGCCGCTTGAGGTGTGGCGAGGGGCATAGAGGGATGGAATCTATCCTATCTCTGAGACGGATGTTCGACTGAGGGCTGTCTTAAGTAAATGTTTTCTTAAACCTGTGTAGTCTATTGTGGTGTTGCTGCCCTGGTGGGAGGGCGCACAAAACGGGCGTGGAGCGGATGGAATCTGCCCACGCAGATGGCACGAGGGGATGGAGATGCTGGAGAGTTTGAAAGAGGCTACGCTTGAGGCCAACCTGGAAGTCGTTCGCAGGGGCCTGGTGCTGTACACCTTCGGAAATGCGAGCGGAATCGATCGGCAACAGGGGTTGGTCGTGATCAAGCCGAGTGGGGTTGATTATGAGGTGCTGAAGCCGGAGCACATGGTCGTTACAGACCTGTCGGGCAAGATCGTTGAAGGCACCCTGAACCCGTCGAGCGATCTGAAGACGCACCTTGAGCTTTACAAGGCATTTCCGACCATCGGTGCGGTGGTCCATACCCACAGCGAGCACGCGACTGCATGGGCACAGGCGGGGCGCGAGATTCCTGCGCTGGGTACAACCCACGCGGATTACTTCCATGGTCCGGTCCCGTGTACGCGCGAGCTGACGGACGAGGAGATCAACGGCGACTATGTTCTGAATACGGGCCATGCGATCATTGAGCGCTTCCAGGGTATCGATCCGCTGGCGGTCCCGGGGGTACTGGTGGCGGGGCATGCTCCTTTCGTTTGGGGTAAGGACCCGCACGATGCGGCGCACAACGCCGTGGTGCTGGAGGCTGTCGCCAAGATGGCGTTCATGACGGTCCTGCTGAACTCGCAGTGTGGTGTTTCGAACGCTCTGCTGGATCGGCACTACTTCCGCAAGCATGGCGCGAAGGCGACCTACGGACAGAAGAACTCGGCGTAGGAGTCTTCTGTAAGTGGCCGGTATTGCCCTCAGGGGCTAAAGCCCGATCATTTCAGAAATCCTAAAGGCACGGCTGAAGCCGTGCCCTTAACGAACCAGGAATGGATCGGAACTGTTAGACCGCAAAGTTCACTGGTCTGTTCGATAGAGGTGGAGAGAGATGGCTGTTGTAGCGGGTGTTGATTTCGGGACTCTGAGTGTGCGCGTGACGCTGCTGGATTCAGAGCGTGGTCGTCTGGGAACGGCAGTGGCGAATTATCCTCTGCATCGCAGGCGGGACGATCCGGACTTTGCGACGCAGTCGCATGTGGACCAGATGAACGCGCTGGTGAAGGCGACCCGTGAGGTGCTCGAGCAGACGGGGGTGCGTGGGGAAGATGTTCTGGCGATGGCGCTCGATACTACGGGATCGAGCGTTGTGGTGGTCGATTCGTCCCTTCAGCCGCTGGACGATTATTACCTGTGGTGCGATCACCGGGCCCACAGGGAGGCGCAGGAGATTACGGCCAAGGCCCATGAGCTGAAGCTGGAGGCGATCGACTGGTGCGGCGGGGTCTACTCGCACGAGTGGGGCTGGTCGAAGCTGCTTCACTGGCTCCGGCACGCCGACGATGCCAAGCGGACGAAGTTCGCAACTGCGCTGGAGCACTGCGATATGGTGGCGGCTGTTCTCACCGGCGTAAAGAGCCCGGAGGGGTTGAAGCGCAGCGTCTGTGCGATGGGCCACAAGTGGATGTGGAACCCCAAGTGGGGAGGATTGCCGCCTGAGGATTTTCTGACCGCAGTCGATCCGTTGCTGAAAGGCGTGCGGGAGAAGATCGGGGGCGAGTACCTTACCTCTGATTATGTCTACGGAGGGCTGAGCGAGGAGTGGGCAGCAAAGATGGGGCTGAAGGCAGGGATCCCGATCCCGGTGGGGGCCTTTGACGCGCATTGGGATGCCCTGGGCGCGGGATGCAGGGAGGGTGACGTTGTCAACGTCGTTGGCACCTCGACCTGCATCATCGCCATGGCCCGTGAGACGGAGTTGGTGCCGGGCGTCTGCGGCGTGGTTCCGGGCAGCGTCCATCCTCAACTGACCGGGATCGAAGCCGGATTATCGGCAGTGGGAGATATCTTTGACAGCATAGCGCGTCGCGCCGGGACGACGGTGAAGGATCTGGCAAAGGGGCTGGACTCGTACCGCGCCGGGCAGACAGGGCTTTTGCGGCTGAGCTGGGACAACGGCGATCGGACAGTGCTGGTGAATCCCGAACTTGGCGGGGTCACTCTCGGCTGGAACCTGGTGCACACGGCGCAGGATGAGCTGTTTGCCGCTATCGAAGGCACGGCGTACCATACCCGGATCATTCTGGAGCGTATGGCCGAACACGGGGTTCCGGTGGAGAGAGTCATCAATGGAGGCGGCGTTCCTCAGAACAATGCCGTCCTGAACCAGGTCTACGCGGATGTGCTGAATAAGCCGGTGCTGGTTCCGGATGGAACTCCCACAAGCCTGGGATCTGCCATGATCGCTTTCGTCGCGGCAGGCGTCTTTCCCTCGATCGAAGCGGCGCAAGGAAAGCTGTGTCTTCCGTTCAAGACGTATGTTCCTGAACGGAAAGCTGCAGAGCGTTACGAACAGCTGTACCAGCTGTACCGGAAGCTGTACTTCGCGCTGGGTTCGAGGGATGCCGATGCTGTGCGGCTGGGAGATGTTCTTCCCCAGCTTCGCCGTATCGCGAAAGAAGCAAGAGAAGAGGTCTGAGCAGGGGCGCGAAGCTCGCGCGAACGATGCAATTTGTGGGGTTGTAGCTTGTGGTTCCGGTAAAGTACAAGTTTCAATAATTCCATATAAGGCTTTGATTCTAAATTTCTTGTAGAAACGGATTGCTCTCCCGCTCTTCTCCGATCGTGGTCTCAGGACCGTGGCCGGGGATCACCTTTGTCTCGTCCGGCAAGGTCAGGATCTGCTCCTGGATGGAATGGATGAGCTGGCGAGAGTCGCCGCCGGGAAGATCAGTCCGGCCCACGGAGCCGGCAAAGAGGGTATCGCCCGCAATCAGCAGGGATTTTTCCGGAAGATAGAGGCAGACGCTGCCCTGGGTATGACCTGGGGTGGAGAGGATCTCCCCATGGATATCGCCGAAGGAGATCCTCTGGCCCTGGGCGAGGGAGGCGTCGGGCGGAGCGACCTCGGGAGTGGGCATCCGGAGCCAGGATGCCTGGACGTCCATCATTTTGACCAGGGGGAGGTCGTTTTCGTTGTAGTAGATGGGGGCGCCGGTCAAGGCTTTGAGCTTCCGGGCTCCGGCGATGTGGTCGATGTGGGCGTGTGTGACGATGATGTACTTGACCTTCAGGGCATGGCGCTGGAGGATCGCCTGGATTTGGGGAATGTCGTCGCCGGGATCGATTACGATGGCTTCGCGCGACTTCTCATCCCCGAGGATGGAGCAGTTGCACTGGAGCAGACCGACTGGGAGAGTCTCCTGGATCATGGGTCAAGGGTACAGGGATTAAAGGAAAAACGCAGGCGCGTGGCCTGCGTTCTGGAGATTGCGGAGGCTGTTACTTCTTCGCGGGTGCGCTCTGCTGGGTTTGCGTATGACCCGACAGAACGGAGTGCTCGGAGGAGCGCGAGAGCAGAATCGTCAGACCGATGGAAGTGAGCATGAAGACGATGGCGGAGTAGGTGGTCAGGCGGGTAAGAAGGTTGGCAGCGCCCCGTGGTCCGAATGCCGTCTGTGAACCCTGACCTCCGAAGGCGGCAGCGAGGTCGGCTGACTTGCCCTGCTGGACCAGGATGATCCCAACAATAAAGATGGAGACCAGGACATGGATGATGACGAGAGCAATGAGCATCGGGAAAAACTGCCTTCCGGAAATGATTGGATTGGTGCGGAGGAGGGGACTTGAACCCCTATGCCTTGCGGCGCAAGCACCTCAAGCTTGTGCGTCTGCCAATTTCGCCACCTCCGCGTTTGGCTCTGCACTGCAGGTCCAGATAGAGCGGTGAGCAATCCGAAAGTTAGTATAGCATCCCTCGTGCGGCCGGTGGGTATGCCGATGTTCTGCAAGCTGAGGATTTTGTTGAGAGTCGACGGCAGAGTTCTTGCAGCAAGATCGGACGGCCAACTGGCGTGAGATGCGATGCATGGGATGAGTTGAGTGTGGGTCGGCCAATTGCAGGCCAATTGAAGAGAAGATCTAGGCGGATGAGACGTGATTGCGCCATGTCAGAGGTGGTCGGCTGAGGCATGGCCACAGGTACAGTCGAGACAGCTGTCCAGAGCGCAGTCGCCACAGCGGTCCAGCAGCTTCTTGCGGAGAGATGCGTGTGCGCGATGGGCGCGGACGGCAGCGTTGCCTCGGGTGATGCCGGCGCGTTCGGCGAAGCTCTCGATGGGAGTCTCGCCAAGGTCGATTTCGCGAACGATCTCCTGATAGGAGGGCGACACGTCCTTGATGGCGTCGTGGAGGCACAGACAGAGCTGGTCAGGCGCCGTTTCCGGAGTGACCGACGGATGCTCGAGATGAGGTTCCCAGGAGGCGAAGGTGCGGGTTTCGACAGAGTGGTGACGATAGTGGTCGATGATTGCATTTCGAAGGATGCGGAAGAACCAGGCGTCCGCAGACTCGTCTGACTTGAGGGCATGGGCGTTTGAGACCGCACGCAGATACGCAATCTGAAGGATATCTTCGGCGGTGCTGCGATCACTTACTCTGCGACGAACAAAGGCAAGGAAGCGGTCGCGTTGATCCATCAGGTGAGTCACCGCAGTAGACATACCATTTGGATGCGGCTGCGAATGGGATGGGAGCAAGGGGCCCTAGAAATGCTGGAGGAGTTGCGAGAAGGCTTGCAACTCGAGCAGGTGTTGTCCGGACGGCGGCGTTTCCACGATCTCATGTTCCAGCACCCAGGTGAAGTGGTGTGGGATGAAGATGGCGTGGAGACCTGCCCGCAGCGCCGGGTTGATATCGGAACGTGGACTGTTGCCGATCATCCATGTGCGGCTGGCATCGCAGCGGTGATGGGCGGAGAGGGCGAGGTAGGCTTCATCGTGCTTCTCGGGCAGCACCTCGACAGCTTTGAAGTGAGCCGCCAGGCCGGAGCGGTGGAGCTTTCCGCTCTGTTCGGCGGGATCGCCTTTGGTTACAAGAATCAGCCGATGACGGGAGGAGAGCTCCGCAAGGGTCTCTCTGACGCGGGGAAGAAGTTCTATCTCCTGCTCTGCGATGGAATCCGCAAAGCTGAGAATGCGTCCCCGCTGTTCATCGGTGGCCGGGGAGCCTGACAGATCTTCAAAGCAGTTGACCAGCGACCTGCGGAAGCTGCGTAGACCGTAGCCGTGAGCGGCGATGGTGGCGTGTTCGCAGTGATCGAGGTGTTCGCGGACCTGGGCGGGAGTGTGGACCCGGTGATCGAGGTAGGAGATGAACGCTGCGATCGCCCGCTCGAAGTAGATATTGTTTTCCCACAGGGTATCGTCTGCATCGATCAGCAGCGTATCGCCTGGATTTCGGCGCGAGAGGTTGGGGAGATGCACCACGAAATCATTATAGGCGGGGCTGAACGGGGTAGCACAGGGGCGGAACGGGGCGATAGATATGCTGCTTTTCCGCGTCTGTAACGTCCTATCTTGGACAAAAGGAGTTCTATGGCTGGGAAGATCATTTCGTTCTTCGTGCTGGCGGGTATCTGTTCTTTTCCATACGTGAAGGGACAGACTGCGTCTCAGGCTGGTACCCAAATTGATGGGAGCGGGAGAGTGCGGGTGCCTGCTCTGTCCGAGGCGCAGGTCGCGCAGACCAGTGTGATACGGCCGGAGGGTGCGGACGAGGAGGTGGTTTCGTTGAACTGCGTCGCGCTGATTTCGGCAGTGGCGATCAAGGACAATGTGGTGACCTTGACCGGCATGAACCACCTGACGGCGGGGCAGCAGGTCAGCATCTCCAAGCTGAATCGGGCAGGCTATCTGAACGGCACAACGCTTAAGGTTCTGGCGGCGACGAACACGGAGTTTTCAGCCCGGTTCAACCATGCGGATGTTGATCGCCTGAGCGATGGAGGTACGGCCTTGCGGACTGACTGCGTGGCGGAGGGAGGATATCGCACCGCTCAAAGGGTTGAGGCATTTCGTGACAACGTGAACTTCTTCAAAAGACACTTGTCACCGGATATTCACGTCTCCCGGTACGACCAGTCCCGCCCGCTTGAGCTGGACGATCACTATGCGTCAGCCATCTTCAATGGACAAGGCCATAGCTGGGGGAACCATGGAGGCTGGTCTGTCCAGAAGCACCGGTTCGAGGAGCTTACCTTCAACAGCAGGGGCATCGCGCAGGCCCATAACCTGTGGTGCAGCAAACATGCCGTGGGCGATGTCGCCTGCGGGGACTACATCTATGGTTTTACCGATGGAGGAGGCACAGCGCAATCGGATGAGGGGTTCACTGTTGACACCCGTGAGGGAGGCGAATCGGACAACTATTTTCACGGAACCGCCGGTCCGGGCGCGACGGCGGGAGCTGTGCGTCTGCCCGTGGTGTTTTCCTCCGGGCAGGAGCAGACCACCGATGGCGCATATCTGCTGGATATCTCCAAGGGAAAGGTTTCGGGTGTCATTACCGGGCCGGATTCGATTGTGGACGGAACCTCTGCTCACGTTTTGCCGGTAAAGGTCAGCTCACGGGAGCAGCTGACACCCTCGACGGGAATTGGAATCATTCAGACGCCCCTGCCGATCCTGGCGATGGCAAACACTCCTGAGTCCATTAGCGTCGATATGGCGCTGACGCGCGGGTCGTTTCGGCCGGGGATCGCATGCCTTGCGGGAGGATGGTATCCGGAGCAGGTCTCGATTACTGCTGTTTCAGAGCCAGAGGGGAGCCATCAGCACGTAACGCTCGTTCACAGAAATCCGAATCCGACGGCTGCAACCGATCCACACAATCCTTCTTCGCTTTGGCAGGGCGGCCCGTGCGGAAGCTATCTTAGCCTGGACCGAAATCTTGCGCGCGACGGTTTCAGGACGAGCTACTTTGTTGTGGGCGCTACGGATTCCAGCCACCTTGCTTACGTTTGGAACGTAAATGGATCAACGCGTCAGAACGGAATCCAGCTTTACGCCGCACCTGCGAAGCTCACCAAACTCGTTAGAAAGAGCGGCGTCGTCACGGCGCACTTCGCAGACGCGAATCCGCCGGAGATTTATAACCATGCGCCTCGAGTGATGATTGCCGATGCTGAGAGTGCCAGCTTCAATGGCGAAGTGTCTTCTCCGGAGTACGCGAAGGATACGGAGCGCACGCTGACGTGGAAGCAGGCGGGTCCGGACGGGGCTGTGGCATCGGCGACGATCGACCTTCCTGCTGAATCCTACGGATTCCATCTCTATCCCGGCGCTGAGATCGTTGGCCCGCAGGCGGGGCATACTGTTCCGCTGGAGGCAAACTCCGTTGCGTGGCAAGCCGGAGATGTGCTCGAGAATCCGCACAATCCAACGTTTGAGATGCGCTTCCGCTCCAACCTGGTAACCGAGCACACGTTGCCAAGTGGGGCCGACAATCACGCGCAGTTGTGGGAGTTGCGTGGGGCCGGCATCTCGGCGAACTTCCGTCCGTCCGAGTGGGTCAATACAAATCCCTGTACCCTGTATGCCGGGTGCGGAGGTACGCTGGCGCCCATCACATGGATGATTCACCGGGGTCCCTACTCCATTCTTCATCGCGTGGACAGCGCGCCGATGAATGGCGGAATCCTGTTCCGGATTGGGTGCGATTCACTAGGGTGCGATCATCCGGCGCCGTATGCGCTGTTCGAGATGCAGAACGGCTCCATCACCTACGACCCCCGGACGAGCACGGTGGGGGTTCCCGCTCTCAAGAGCGAACGATTGAACGTCGAGGACGCTAGCATCCGCAGGTTATCGCTGGCAGGGGGCTCGAACGACGGCGCGGACTGCCTGGGCGTGCAGAACCATCAAGTGATCCCCGGCAGCATGCAGGCGAAGAGCGCGCCATGCATCGCCTCCATCGGATGGAAGGGAGGAAACGGGCTGGCGGTGGAGCAGACTGGAACGGCATCGCATCCCGTGTACACGATCGTTCCTGAGGCGGGATATTACATTCCAAGGTCGCGCGGAACGGCAGAAGGACCTGCTGCACGGACGGATGCGACCGCAGCGATTATCCCGGGACCGGCGAATTCCGCGGGCAGCGCTCGTTGCAAGAGCGGCTATCAGTGCACTTCAAGCAGAGGCCGCATCGAGCTGCTTGCCGGACGGGGGGCCGCATCGGGAAAAATTGCGCGCGTGAATGCCGCACTGGCCCCCGGAGAGATATGCACCGCTACCCAGAACGGCGGTAATGTCTTCCTCGGCATCGGCAGCTCTGGCGAGGGAAGCCGAGGGTTCGATATCACGTCAGACAAAGGGATTACAGGGAGTGTCATCATCGACTATCTGTGTCGTTAGGAACAAGCAGACGGCCGTTCCGGTTTTACACAGTGGGGTGCCCGAGCAGGTTCTTCCTGGTGGATGCATTGCGGAGCTACACTTCACACTATGGCAGCTTCGATGTACATCGTGGTCGAGGGAGAGGATCCGGGCTTTGACATCTTTGTCAACGGACGCGCGCTCGCCCGCAACGAGGATGCCGTTGAAAAGCTGGCGCTGCGCATGGGCGTGAAGCCCCTGATCGAGTTCTTCTCAGCCGATGAGAACTCGATGTCGCTGTTGATTGAGGAAGGCGCGGGAAATCGCGAGCTGATGCACAAGCTTCCGCCGCCCCAGTGGTATTCCGCGCGCGATGGACTGGCGACTGTTGAGGCTCTCCTTGCTGCTCTCGAGGAGGAGCCGCAGCAGTTGGGGTCGGAAGGGGAGCAGGTGCTCTCTGAACTGCTCGAGTACAGGCGTGTGCTAAGGAAGACGGAAGAGCGCGCGATGCGGTGGCATCTTGCGGTGAGCTGGCGCTAACGAGCGACCGGTTGCGTGTCGCAGATGGAATAGGCCGCAGGGTAGCGGGGCGACTTCTCGATGAGTGCGAGAATGTCCTCTTTGGTGCCGATTCCTCCGCGGGCTCCAACTGCCGTGCAGTTAAGTGCGGCGGCGGCGCAGGCAAAGTCGAGCTGCCGGATGAGTGGCCAGCCCTGCAGCAGGCCGAAGATGAACCCGGCGTGGAAGATGTCGCCTGCTCCCGTAGTGTCCACGACGGGGACGCAGTATGCAGCAGAGTAGTGGAACTGCTTGCCGTCGTAGGCCAGTACGCCATCCGGGCCCAGGGTAGCTGCTGAAAGACGGCATCCGTAACGGGAGCGCATGGCTTTGAGTGCGCCTTCCACGCTGCTCTCTCCCGTGAGGCGGGAAGGGAAGTCGCGGCTGACGATCAGATAATCGATGTTTTCAATCAACTGCTCGACGCCGGGGTAGATCTCATCAAGATCTGCGATGACGGGAACCCCGGCCGAGCGCGCCCATTGTGCAGCGAGAATAGCTGCGGCGGTGTCATAGCCATCGACATGCAGTGCGCCTGCACTGACGATCCAGTCCCGTTCGAGGTCTTCCGGCTTAAGGGACAGGGCATCGTCGCGCCGTGTGAGGACCGTGCGCTCGCCATCATGGTCGACCAGGATGAGTGACTCCTGGCTGGGGCAACCTTCTGCGGTGAAGAGGTGCGTCTCTACGCCGGCACGCTCAAACTCGTCGCGATGAAGCCGGGCCGCGCTGTCGTCGCCAAGTTTTCCGACGTATCGCGTCTGGAGACCCCACTTCTGGCATGCAATCACAGTTGTGGCGACCTGACCTCCGGGGAGAATGGTCTTCTGGCGGAACTCGACTTTGGAACCTGGAGAGGGATAGCTGGAGAGGGGAATTACCGTGTCCGTAGCATTCAACCCGACGCCGACCAGGTCAACCTTCGACGTTTTTGTCATCTATTTACTCTAAATGAAAGAGACACCCGCTGTATGGGCGTCAGGGTGCATGGGGCTATGTTGCAGAACGGAAATCGCCTTCTCCGAGCTTGCGATGAAAGAGATCCAGAACCAGGCCGTAGAGGGAGCGGGCAAGCTCCGGGTCGTACCGTGGTCCTTCGTCCCGCATAAAGGCGTGGGCGCCGTTGACCTCGTGCCAGCTGAACTGAAGATCGAGCTCGTTGAGGCGCGCGAGTATCTTCAAACGGCCTTCGAGCGGAATGTGCGGATCCTGACGACCCCATATCATCAGCAGCTCTCCCCTTATGTCTGAGGCTCGCTGGAGCGAGTCGTCATTCATCCCCTGGCCCAGGCTGTGCTTGTGAATATCGGTCGCATAGAAGCATGCTGAGGCGAGGACCTCTCGATTCATGGCTGCGCGAAAGGCAAGGTGACCGCCGATGCAGATTCCGATGGCGCCTATTCTGCCGGTGCAGTCCGGGCGGGACCGCAGGTGCTGGATAACGGCGCGGGCATCGCCGTCGTAACCCGCAATGGTCTTGGTGGTCTTAAGTTCGTTGCCACGGTCGGTGCCGGCCTTGTCGTAGGCGAGGACGGTACCGGCGGGCTCGAACTCGTGATAGATCTCCGGCGAGGCCACAATGTAGCCGTGCCCGGCCAGCTGGGCTGCCATACGGCGGACGGGCCCTGTCATCTGGAATATCTCGGAGTAGAAGATGATTCCGGGGTAGCGTCCGGGAGCTACCGGTCGTGCGATGTGGGTCCGCATGGGCCCGGTTGGCGTATCCAGGGTGACGTATTCGTCAGAAGCGATGATCAAGGGAAGGACTCCTTGCTGGTGAAAGGAAAAAGGTAAGGTGAGCGGTTCAGGCTGCGGCGGCGTGCAGGGGAAGAAACCGAGAGGACCGAAATCCGCGGACGCGCAGTTGCAGGCAGCGCCAGGACTCTACCGTGTAGAGCACGACCTTGTGGTAGATGGTGTACTCAGGGGGCCAGTGGGAGCCGTGCGTGCTCCAGTCGATGTTCAGCTTCGGTTGGCGCTGGTTGAAGGTCATCAGGATGAGTGATGCCCTGCCAAGGTGATAGGGGGAGCTGACGACCTCGGCGGAGGACCACCCGTGGTCATGCATGATCTGGGCCGAGTAGTAGATGTTCTGGATGGTGTCCTGCGCCTGCGCCTCTTCGAGGATGTCGGAGGCAGGAACGCCCTGGCTGGCGGCGAAGAGCGCCATCGTGTGTGCCTCGACGAAGTGATTGTGAGCAGGACCGCCCGTCATGATGATGTGAGGCGCGATTCCCGCCTTGTACTCGCGGACGCCTTCGAGGACGCGCTCGCGCTGTTCAGGTGAAGGAGTGCCGTCGAGCCGCGAAGGCGTGCCAAGCACAACGATCGTGTCGAAATGGGTTTTAGGGGTGTTGTGGCGTGGGATGATGATGAAGTTTCCATAGATCACCAGCAAAAAGACCCACACCGCCAGAAACAGAATGAAGAGGGTTTGGCGAAAGAGTTTCACGCCATTAACGTAGCAGACGTCTCTGAGACCCTGGTTTCGAGCATGCTATGGACTTCCCCCAGCAGGCGCGGCAGGGAGAAGGGCTTGGAGAGAAACTTCCAGCCCTGTGTCTCGATCTGATCGTGCTTTGTCGGCGAGACGATGGCTCCCGAGATGATGAGAATGCGTACCGACGATCGAATAGACCTCAGCTCGCGGGCGAGGTCAAAGCCCGACCGCTGAGGCATGGAGTAATCCGTAATGACCAGGTCGATATCTGGTGTACGGCTGAAGATTTTGGCTGCCCGATCAGGATCGCCTGAGGCGTAGACCGTATACCCTTCGTGCTCCAGGAAGGTGCGGATGAGGGAGCGGATGTCGGGGTCGTCGTCGACGATGAGGATCTTGGCAGAGACGCTGGGGGGGACAGAATGAGAGTCAAGATGCATTGTTCCAACTTCAGTAAAGCTCATGGTTATCTCGCTACTAGGATGCACCGGCGCAGACGGTGATTGCCTGCGTCGCTTCTCTGTCTTGCTCTAGCTTAGAGACGGCATGACCTCTGTGGATGTGAGCGAGATGAATTTCCAGAGAATCAATTCAGGTTCATCCGCTAGCTGAAGAGAAACTCCTTGCTGCGTAGATCCTTGACCGTGTCGCGCAGCTTCGCTGCCTTCTCAAACTCGAACTTTTTGGCAGCTTCTCGCATCTCGGTCTCGAGCTTTGCGATATAGGCATCCAATTCCTGCTGGTTCGTGAACTCCGGCATGTCGCCGGTCTCTTCGGTCAGGTCGGCGTAGTCGGCGTTCAGGATTCCGGCCAGCGTCATATCCGTGGGGCGGATGATGGATTGCGGAGTGATGCCGTGCTCCTCGTTGTATGCCTGCTGAATCTCACGACGCCGGTTGGTTTCGTCGATGGCTCGCCGCATGGATTCGGTCATGTTGTCGGCGTACAGGATGGCGCGGCCTTCGAGATGCCGGGCAGCACGTCCGATGGTCTGGATGAGCGAGCCCTGCGAGCGCAGGAAGCCCTCTTTGTCGGCGTCGAGAATGGCGACCAGAGAGACTTCGGGGAGGTCGAGGCCCTCGCGAAGCAGATTGATGCCGATGAGTACGTCGTACTCCCCCTTGCGGAGATCGCGCAGTAGTTTGATGCGCTCCAGCGTCTCGATCTCGGAGTGCATGTAGCGGCAGCGCACACCGACCTCGGTGTAGTAGCCGGCGAGGTCTTCGGCCATGCGCTTGGTCAGGGTGGTTACCAGCACTCGCTGACCCTTGTCAGTGCGGTCGCGAATCTCGGCGAGAAGGTCGTCGATCTGGCCCTTGACGGGGCGAATCTCTACGACGGGGTCGATCAGGCCGGTCGGACGGATGATCTGCTCGACGACGACGCCCGCGGATTTGGTGAGTTCGTAAGGGCCGGGCGTGGCGGAGACGTAGATGATCTGGCCGGACCGCGCCTCAAACTCTTCAAAGCGGAGCGGGCGGTTGTCCAGCGCGGAGGGCAGGCGGAAGCCGTAGTCGATCAGGTTCTGCTTGCGGGATCGGTCTCCGTGCCACATGCCGTGGAGCTGGGGGATGGTGACGTGGGACTCATCGATGAAGATCAGGAAGTCGCGAGGGAAGTAATCGAGCAGCGTTGGCGGTGGCTCGCCGGGAAGCCGACCGGAGAAGTGACGCGAGTAATTCTCGATTCCGTGGCAGTAGCCGACGGATTTGATCATCTCGAGATCGAAGCGGGTTCTCTGGTGGATGCGCTGCGCCTCGACCAGCCGCCCCTCTTTCTCGAGCTGGGCCTCCCACTCGAAGAGCTCGGCGAGGATGGAGTCGATGGCCGTCGCCTTGCGCTCCGGCTGTACAACGTAGTGGCTCTTCGGATAAATCGGCAGACGTGCATACTTCTGCTTGACCGAGCCGAAGAGGGGATCGATCTGCGAGAGAGAGTCGATCTCGTCGCCGAAGAGCTCGATCCGGTAGGCGTTCTCGTCATAGGTCGGATAGACCTCAATGACGTCGCCTCGGACGCGAAAGGTGCCTCTGCGAAAATCGACGTCGTTGCGTTCGTAGAGGATCTCGACGAGCCGCTTGGTGATGTCTTCGCGCCGGACCTTCTGGCCTTTTTCGAGCATCAGCAGCATGCCGTAGTAGGCTTCGGGCGAACCCAGGCCATAGATGCAGGAGACCGAGGAGACGATGATGGCGTCTCGTCGTTCGAACAGAGAGCGAGTGGCCGAAAGCCGGAGTTTGTCCAACTCCTCGTTGATCGTCGCTTCCTTTTCGATGTACAGATCGCCGGAGGGAATGTAGGCCTCGGGCTGGTAGTAGTCGTAGTAGGAGACGAAGTATTCGACGGCGTTGTTGGGGAAGAACTGTTTGAACTCGTGATAGAGCTGGGCGGCGAGCGTCTTGTTGTGCGCAAGGATCAGCGCGGGCCGGTTCAGCTCGGAGATTACTTTGGCCATCGTGAAGGTCTTGCCCGACCCGGTAACGCCGAGCAGAACCTGGTCCTTTTCGCCTGCGGCTGCTCCGGACACAAGTTCGCTGATCGCCCGCGGCTGGTCGCCCTGCGGATTATAGGTGGTACTGAGTTGAAAATCCATCACAACATAAGATAGTTGAAGTGGCATGGAGGTTGCGGAATGAGCGAGGGAACCGAGCTGTGGCTGATTCGGCACGGCGAGACGGAGTGGAGTCTGAGCGGACAGCACACGAGCCGAACGGATATAGCTCTGACGGATCATGGCCGGAAGAGAGCGGAGGAACTGCGGGATTATCTGAAGGGAACACGCTTCAGTGCGGTGTTCGTGAGTCCGATGCAGCGGGCGCGGGAGACCTGTCAGATTGCAGGGTTTGGGGGCCAGGCTGTGGTGAATGACGACCTAAGAGAGTGGGACTACGGTATCTACGAGGGCAAGACCACGCCGGAGATTCGAGCGCGGATTCCGGGCTGGAGCGTCTGGAAGGATCCGATTGTGGACGGGGAGACGGCGGAGCAGGTCGGAGCGAGGGCAGATCAGGTGATCTCGCGCTCGCTGGCAGCTTCGCCCGAGGGCGGAAAGGTCGCGCTGTTCGCGCACGCGCATATTCTTCGCATTCTGGCGGCGAGGTGGCTGAGGCTGGACGCGACTCAAGGAAGTCTGTTCGCGCTGGGAACGGGCAGCGTGAGCGTTCTGGGATGGGAGCGCGAAACGAGAGTCATCTCGTCGTGGAATCGCAGCTTTGAGTGAGTGGAAGCGAGTGATTCGCTTCAGGATTGCTGGCGCTGGCGAATATGTTGCGGCTGCAGGCCCATTCCGATCAAGCGCCCGGTGAGGTATTTAAAGCCCGGAAGATGGTTGATGATGCGGAGCGCGAGGGGCGCGCGGACGGGCCCTGGATTTTGCAGGACCCGATTGAGGATGCGATGAGCGAAGACCTGGATAGCCTGCGTCCGCCGCACCGCCTTTTCGCGATACTGCTGCACCCATTTGAGGTGGTAGGGTGTGAGGGAGTTGGATCGCAGCGGCTCTGCCAGAATGTTTGCCGCAGCGACGGCGTCCTGCAGAGCGATGTTGATTCCGATGCCTCCGACAGGCGACATGGCATGGGCCGCGTCGCCGATGCAGAGCAGACCCGGTGACGACCAGTTTGTGAGCCGGTTGACCTGGACGGTGAGGAGTTTCACCTTGTCCCACGAGTCGATTTCATGCACGCGGTCGGCGAGAAAAGGAACGATTCGAACGAGACTCTGTTGAAACGCAGGCAGACCGGCCTGCTGCAACTGCGAAAAACCTCCTTTGGCAATCAGGCAGGCGACCTGGAAGTAGTCGATCCGGTTGAGGAGGCCGATCAGCCGGCCATAGTTCACATAACCGAGGGCATTTTCCGGGTCGGTTTCATGGCGAGGGAGGCGGAGCCATAGCACGTCGATCGGCACTCCATGTTCCACCAGGGGAAGATGTGCTGCCTGGCGCGATATGGCGCGGCGTCCATCGCAACCCACGGTCAGCGTTGCCGGGATCTCGACCGTTCCTTCCGGAGTTCGGGCGATGACTCCGGTTGTGACGCCGTTGCTTTCACGCAGACCTGTCGCCTCCCACCCCATGCGGAGCGTAAAGCTGGGGAACTTTGCGGCCTCTCCTGCCATGAAGTTCAGAAAATCCCACTGCGGCATCATCGCAATGTATTGAGCGTGCGTCGGCAGGTGCGAGAAGTCTGCCATCGTCACTTTGTAGTCGCCAACGACTCCGGAGAGCTTGTTGATCTTCGAGTGCGGGAGTTCGAGGAGCTTGTCGAACAGGCCCAGTTCGTAAAGAAGTTCCAGCGTGGAGGGATGGATGGTGTCTCCGCGGAAGTCGCGGAAGAAGTCCTTGTGCTTCTCAAGAACGGTGACCTCGACGCCTTCGCGGGCGAGAAGAAAGCCAAGCATGATGCCGGCGGGTCCGCCGCCGATGATGCAACAGGTTGTGTGGGCTGATGTCCGAGTGCTCTCAGGCATCTCGCCACGGTAGCAGGGGCGGTTTGCGCGGGTCAACGGGGAGCGTGCCTTCTGCGTCGCACCCGCACTTTGATCGGGGCAGGAGCTTTCGGCGTCAAAGCAAATAAGCTGTAAGGATGAAACCTGTGACTCCACGGCTTATCGTCTTCGATCTTGATGGAACGCTGATTGACTCGCGACAGGACCTTTGCAACTCGGTCAATGCGATGCTGGCTCACCTCGGCAAGCTCACACTTCCTGAAGAGGTGATTGCAAGCTACATCGGCGACGGCGCATCCATGCTGGTGCGACGAGCGCTGGGCGATCCTGAGGGCGACGCTCACGATGAGGAGTTTGTCGCGGAGGCGCTGCACTATTTTCTGGAGTACTACAGGGTCCACAAGCTGGACTTCACCTACGTCTATCCCGGCGTGATGGAGACTCTGGCGGCCATCCGGGCGGCGCTTCCGGAGACGCTGATGGCGGTCTTGACCAACAAGCCGGTGAACCCGTCGCGCGTGATCTGCGATCATTTCGGGCTCTCGAGCTACTTCTTCCAGAACTATGGCGGAAACAGCTTTCATACCAAAAAGCCGGACCCGCACGGTCTGCTGACTCTGATCGGAGAGGCGTCGGCCCTCTCGGGTTCCGCGGTGGCGCCATCGGAGACCCTGATGGTGGGTGACACCGACGTGGATGTTCTGACGGCGCGGGCGGTCGGAGCCGTCTCGGTTGGCTGCAGGTTCGGGCTTGCTCCGGAGCGGTTGGCGGCGGCGAAACCGGACTGGATGGTGGACTCGCCTGCGGGGTGGATGGAGGCGATAACGAGCCTACCCCCTGCCGATTTTTCGCAAAGTCTTCGCAACAAATGAGTTAAGTCTGGACCTGCGGCGCACGTCGAATGCCAAACGCCTCAGCCGAAGGGCCGAGGCGTTGGTGCTTTTTGTCACTACTCCTACTTCTATTGTAAGGAACCGTGCCTGATAGATCGGCAGATGGATGTTCCTTGGTTGCAGTGAGATAGACAGGATGAAGGCTTGACAGCGTTACAGCCGGTTTACCGGATGGTGATATCGCCGGAGCCGGTGTTGGCGTGGACGAGCGGGCCGCCACCGTTCACCGAGCCGGTGATGTGGTGCCGGTTGAGGCTGCCCTGCATGGTGATGGGTTGTGAGACATTGACGGAGCCGGAGCCGGTGTCTGCGACCAGGTTGAACTTCGCACCGCTGCCCAGGCTCATGCGGATGGAGCCAGAGCCTGTGGAAAGCCTCCAGTCGGTGGAGGGCTGCCCTGCGACCTCGATATCGCCGGAGCCGGTCGAGGCCTTCAGACCTCCGTTAACACCGCTGAGGTGGACGGAGCCGGAGCCGGTTTCGGCACGAACGTCTCCGGGACCTGTCTGCTGCAGATCGACATCGCCCGAGCCGGAGCCGAGGGTAGCGGCGCCACGGATTCCGGTGGCGTGGACGGAGCCGGAGCCGGTCTGCGCCTTGAGAGTCGCTCCTACGTTGTCGATGGTGAGATCGCCGGAGCCGGTGGCGGCGCTGATGTTGGAGTCCTTTGGCAGGGTGATGTCGTAATCGATGGAGATGTTGCGGTAGAGGTCGTTGTCTCCAGGATGCTTCCCGACGGTGATTTCGTTCCCGTTCTGAATGATGGGAGGGTGATTGGCGATCTGGTGAATTCGACCTTCGATATCGCCGGACAGCCAACCGTTGCTGCCATGGATGTGACCTACGATATGGACCTGGTTGTCGGAACCGGACTTGAGGCGAATGTAGCCGGAGCCGGTGGATACTGACACATTCGGTGAGCCGCCCACGTTGAGTGTGCGGTCGAAGCTGCCTTCAGCGGCGAATGCGGTGGCCGTGACGACGAGGGTTGCTGCAGCGATGAGATAGCGGACGTGCATGGGATAGGCCTCCGTTCCGTGTAGGAGTACGCGATGGAATTGAGTTTCGTTCCGTGGTTTTTTGAGGAGAAGAGATGGGTTTTGGGACCGAAGCTGGATTGTGCAGAGGTCTTCGTAGGGTCCGGAGCTTTCGGTTGAAAGAATCTCCCGCGCTTGCCTGGGCGAACCGCAGATCCTTCGACTGCGCGCTTCGCGCTGCGCTCAGGATGACACTTCTGCAGGGGAGTGTCTTCACGGTGGGGGAGCGAGGCCCTTGTGTCGGGGGAGTGATCTAATGTGTACCGCTGCGGGCTTCGCTCGGGATGACCTCTTTTCTTGTCTCTTCGTTGCGGAGGGGGCTGAGGTTGGATTCTGCGGCTGCCCGGGCGAACCGCAGATCCTTCGACTGCGCGCTTCGCGCTGCGCTCAGGATGACACTTCTGAAGGGAGCGTCTTCACGGTGCTTTGCCGGTAGCGAAGGCCTTGTGTCGGGCCAGAGAGTTTATGTGTGCCGCTGTGGGTTTACTGCTGGAGGATGACGGTGTCGCCCTGCTTGAGTCCGGCGAGCACTTCGGTGCGCGTGCCGTTTGAGATGCCTGCCTTGATGGCGACCTTGCGGCGGCCATTTTTCTGGCCGGGATCGGGAATCTCGACGGAGGCGTTGCGATCCTTGTCGTACATGACGGCCTGCTCCGGGATGGTGAGAACGCCTTTGTGCTCGTCGAGAAGAATCTCGGCGTTGGCGGTCATGTTGGCCTTCAGTTCGCCGCCGGGATTGTCGATGGAGACACGGACCTCGAAGGTGGTGACGTTGTCCTTCTCGACACCGAGGGGAGCGATCTTGGTGACCTTGCCGTAGAAGGTTTTGTCTTTGAAGGACTCGACCTTAATACGCGCGGGCTGCCCCATGTAGACCTTGCCGATATCGGATTCGTCGACCTTGCCCTGCACGTAGACCTGTGTTGTATCGCCGATGGTCATGATGAGCGTTGCCGTAGAGCCCATGACGAGAATGGAGCTGACCGCATCGCCTAGCTCGACGTCGCGCGAGAGGATAACGCCGTCCATAGGAGACACAATGGTTGTGTAGGAGAGCTGTTCCTGGAGTTGCTTGAGTGAGGCCTGGGCCTGCTGGACCTGCGCCTGGGCCTGATGAAGTTTCGAGGTGTCGACGGCGATCTGGGCTACGGCCTTGTCGCGAGTGTTTGCTGCGGCGAGATATTTCTGCTCGGCATCATCGAGAGCCTGCTGGGAGACGACGCCATCCTTCGACATGGAGAGGGCGCGCTCGTAGGTGTGCTTGAACATGGGCAGGTCGGGCGCCTCGGCATTGACGCGGTCGTACTGGATGGCTGCCTGTGCGGCGCGCTCGTTGGATTCGGCGGCGGCCAGCTGCGCCTTCTGGGCGTTGACCTGTGCGAGAATCTCGACCTGATCGAGCTGCGCGAGCACCTGGCCCTGCTTGACGTGCTGGTTGATATCGACATAGAGATTGGTGACGATACCGGAGGCCTTCGATTTCGCCTCGACCTTGGTGATGGGCTGGACCTTGCCAGTGGCAACGACGGAGCGGGCGATATCGCCCTTTTCGACCTTCGCCAGCTGCGAGGGTTCTATCTTCGCGCTGTTTCCGCGTGCGGCGACGGCGACGCCGAGGATGACGGCTACGACAAGGGCGACGACGCCGCCCCAGATCCAGAGATTGCGCTTTTGTTTGCGTTGTGTCGCCAAGGTGCTGCTCCCGCTCGATCGCTTGTAAACGTTCCGGCAGATCCGGTGGAATTTCTTCAGATTGGAATACGCAGGAACGCTTGCCTGAGTTCCCGGAAAAGAAAACAGGCGTCAGAGGTCCGCTCAGAGGGCCCGGGTGAAGCCTGGACGGGAGAGAAGGGGTAGCAGGTGTGGGCAAGCCCCGGCGGCAAAACAGGCGGAAGGCCGGGAGTGAGTCTAGGAGTATTTGCGAAGCACCCCGAGGACTTTGCCCTGGATGCTGACATTGGCGGCCGGTGCATAGATGGGCGCCATCTCAGTGTTGGAAGGCTGCAGCCGGATCATGCTGCCTTCGCGATAGTAGCGCTTGAGGGTAGCGTCGGACCCGTCGACGAGAGCGACGACGATCTCGCCTTCGCGCGCAGTGCGGGTACGCTCCACCAGGACATAGTCCCCGGAGACGATGTGCTCGTCGCGCATGGAGTCTCCGCGAACCTCGAGCGCGAAGACTTCGCGGTTGCCGATGATGTCGCCGAGCGAGATGCTCTCGGCCGTCTCAATGGCCTCCACAGGCTGTCCTGCGGCGATGCGACCCATCAGGGGAAGACGGTCGGGACTACGGCGCGCGCTCCGTGGAGGCAACACGTCGATGGAGCGGCTGCGATTGTGCGCGCGTTGCAGAAGTCCTTTGTTCTGAAGATTGGTGATGTGTTTGTGCACGGTGGCCAGAGAGCTGAGGCCGAGGCCGCTTGCGATCTCTTCATACGACGGAGAGTACCCGTTCTTCTGGGTAAAGCTGGAGAGAAAGTCGAGAACCTCTTTTTGCCGCCGTGTAATCGCCATGCGGGAATTGTAGCGAATAAAAAGCGAATTGCAAGCTACTTTCTTGATCCCCCCGCATTCTTTTGCGAGAAGACGTTCCGAATGGGGCCGATTCCCATTTTGAAAAGCCTGTTGCTAGAAAACGCCGCATAACCCTTGAAAGCGTTCTCCGGATAAACCAAGGTAATCAGACATCAGCTACGCGCCGATTACGAAAGTTTTAGCTGTATGGCTTACTTGCCAGGAGAGATGGATATGCAGGTTTTGATTGTAGAAGACGACGCTGCCCTGGGTTTGTTTCTGGAGAAGGGATTGAAGCTGGAGGGTCACGAGGTGGAACGCCTTGAAGATGGAGAGGCGGCGCTCGAGAGGCTTGGCGAGAGCCGTCCGGACCTGCTGGTGCTTGACCTGAGCCTGCCGAAGCGGGACGGGGTGGAGGTTCTCGAGCAGATGCAGGGAGCGTTCGACAACACGGCTGTGCTGGTGCTGACGGGCCGTGGCCTGGTTGAGGAGCGGGTGCGCTGCCTGGACCTGGGAGCGGACGACTTTCTACTCAAGCCGTTCAGCTTCCATGAGCTGATTGCGAGATGCCGTGCGCTGCTGCGGAGGCGTGAGCGTTTTGCCGATCCTGTTCTGCGTCATGGCGAGCTGGAGCTGAATCGCATGGATCGTTCGGTAAGGCAAAACGGAAGGGCGGTCGAGCTTACGGCGAAGGAGTTTGCTCTGCTGGAGTACATGATGCAGCGCAAGGACCGTTGCTGTGGCCGTGCGGAGCTGCTGACGAAGGTCTGGCAGATGCCGCAGGACGCCTGCACCAACGTTGTGGACGTGTACGTGAACTACCTGCGGAAGAAGCTGGGCGCGGCGGATGTCGAGGGTGGGGATGGTCACTCCGTAATTGAGACGGTCCGAGGAGAGGGGTATCGCATCAGTACGGGGGGGTCGGCGAAGAAGCAGCCTGGGCGGGCCCCGATCTACATTGCGACCTCGACTCTGGTTGAGGCATAGGAGGCGAATCGTGAATGTAGAGATGCTGGTGGAACAGATGGACGGCCTGCTGCATGGATTCTGTCAGCCGTTGACGGTGCTGCAGTGCAGGCTGGCTCTTGGGGAGCTGAGCGGCGAGCTCTTGGCGATGCGCGAGGCGATAAGGGCGGCTCTGGGAGAGTGTGCCCGCCTGAACGAGAAGGTGGATGCGATGCGCGAGATGTTGCAGGCTGCGAAGCGCGAAGGGCGGTAGAGATGATGCGTATCGGTACAGGAACGATGGACGCAGAGACGACGCTTTCGATGGCAGGTGCCGGCGAGACCATGTTTGCCAGGAAAGTGGTCCTGGCGAGTGCAGATGCGGACCTGCGACTGCGGCTGAAGGCCTCGCTTGCGGGAATGCGATGGGAGGTGCACGAGGCTGCCGGTGGCGCCGAGGCGATGGCCCGGGTAGATGCTGTTCGTCCTGAAGCCCTGGTGGTGGACAGCTGGTTGCCGGACCTTGAGGTCGGTGAGTTCGCCAGCCAGATGCGTATTCTTTATCCCGCCGTGGAGATGATGCGGATGGATGGCAGTGTCGACGGTGGCGGACGCAGTCCAAGGCGACATGAGCTGCTGTATGCGTTGCGCGAGGCGCAGGGCAATGCGGGGCGAAGCGATACGGCCGCGTGGAATGCGGCTCCCGTGGCTGTGCCGGAGGCGGGCCGGATTGTCGAGAGCCAGCTTCGGCGAAGTGAGCCGACGACGGCGGTGCCGGAGATGATTGGCGAGAGCAACGCGATGAGCGAGTTGGCCGGGCTGATACGGCTGGTGTCTCCGCGATCGACGACGGTGCTGATTGAAGGGGAGACGGGGTCGGGCAAAGAGGTGGTGGCGAGGGCTCTGCACAGGCTGAGTCCGCGAGCGGGGAAGGCGTTTGTGGTGCTGAACTGCGCGGCGATCCCTGAGACGCTGCTCGAGGCCGAGCTGTTTGGCCACACGCGCGGGGCCTTTACGGGAGCCGTGCAGTCGCGTACGGGCCGGATTGAGGCGGCGCATGGCGGCACGTTGTTTCTGGACGAGATTGGGGAGATGCCGTTGGCGCTGCAGGCAAAGATGCTTCGCTTTCTGGAGTGCGGCGAGCTGCAGCGAGTGGGGGACAACGAGATAATGCGCGTGGATGTGAGGATTATCGCAGCCACGCATCAACCGCTTGAGCAAAGGTCGGCAGAGGGGACGTTCCGCCTGGATCTGTATCACCGGCTTGCAGTGTTTCCGATCGAGGTGCCGGCGCTGCGGGAGCGCCTGGAGGATCTCGGCCTGCTGGCAGAACATTTTCTGGCGAAGCTGGGAGACAGGATGCCGCGCAAGCGTTTGAGTGCGGCGGCGATGGAGAAGCTCAAGGAATATGCATGGCCGGGTAACGTTCGTGAGCTGATGCATGTGCTCGAGAGGGCGACGATCCTTGCGGGCGACCGAATGGAGATCTCTGCGGACGAGATTCGGTATCGGAGGGCTACGCGATAGCTGCCGGTGAGAGATAAAAACAACAACGCTGATCCAATCGCTTAGAGCGCTCTCATTCGGGGGCGCTTCTTTTTGGCCGCTGGAGTGCTAGTGGATAGGTGGAGGTCTTGCGATGCAGGTGACAACACCTTTGAGCAGTGCGTTGACGCGATACCTGGATCTGACGACTGAGCAGATGAAGGTTACGGCCGAGAACATGGCGAACGTGGATACGCCCGGATACAAGACGAAGGGTTTTGATTTTGAGCAGGAGTTCCTGCGGCAGATGGCTTCGCCGGATGCGGCCGGCCCGGCGACGGCGCAGCCGCGGCAGGTCGACGGGCTGGTTGCGAGGCCGGATGGAAACAACGTCTCGATGGACAGGGAAGGCGTGCAACTGGCGAAGGCGCAGCTGCAGTTCAAGCTGGGAGTCCAGCTGCTGAAGAACGAGTACTCGATGGTGATGAGTGCGATCCACGCGGAGGCGAAGTAAGCCATGAATCTGTTTGGCGTGATGGATGTGAGCGCATCGGCGCTGAAGGCCGAGCGGGTACGCGCTGAGGTCGTGGCGTCGAATATGGCCAATGCGGAGACGACGCGCACTCCGGAGGGTGGTCCCTACCAGCGTCACCACGTTGTCTTTGAGGCTGAGGGCGAGGGCGGATTTCAGCACTCGCTGGTAAGTCATCTGGTCGGCAACGGTCTTCCGTCTCTTGGCGGCTCGAGCCTGTTTGGCGAGGATCTGACGGCGGCCAAACCGGTTGCTGGTGGTGTTGCGGTGACGGGAATTATTGCGGATGCGAGTGCGCCGCTGCGGCGCTACGATCCGCAGCATCCCGATGCCGGTCCGGACGGGTATGTGTCGTATCCGGATATCAATCCGCTGACCGAGATGGTGGACCTGATGGGAGCGACGCGCTCTTACGGGATGAATGCATCTGCAGTGCAGGCGGAGAAGAACATGGTCTCTTCGTCGCTGGACATTCTGAAGTAACTGGCAGCACAAATTTGACATTTTTGAGGTGAGCAGATGATCGACATGTTGACGAACAGTGGGGTTGCGATGGCGAATGACGTCGGTTCGAAGGGCGCCTCGGCAGGCATGACGGGCGATCAGGGGGCAGCGACGCCGTTTGCCGGACTGTTGGAGTCGATGGTGAAGCAGACGTCAGAGCTGGACCATCAGGCCGCGGCAACGGTGACCGGACTGCTGAGCGGTCAGGGGGTAGATGTCCACCAGGCGATGATCGCAACCCAGAAGGCAGATATGGCCTTCGAGCTGGCCCTGCAGGTGAGGAACAAGGCAGTGGGAGCGTATCAACAGATGATGGGCATGCAGTTCTGAGCTTCCCCAGGTGGCTGGGATTGTCCGGCCCTGGAAGACAACGCGGAGTCGAGTAGATCCAACGTGGACACGGGAGTGAGCAAACGGGATGGCTGAGACGGAACAGACAGAGAGCGGGGAGCTGCAGAGAGCAGAGCCGACGATTCCCGCGTCGGGCGTAGCGGCCCGAGCTGCCACGATCGTTTCGGCGATGCGAGAGAAGGTGATGGCACTGCCGCCCGCGCGGCGGAACTCGTTGCTGGCACTAGCAGCGTTTGTTGCGGCGATGGCGGCGGCGATGGTGTGGTACGGCGGGCGCCGGGACTGGAGACCATTGTTCACCGGGCTGGATGGGAAGGACGTGCAGCAGGTCTCGCAGGAGCTTGCGGCGGCGGGCATTCCTTACCAGACGACCAGCGATGGCGGCAGTATCGAGGTGCCTGCCGAGATGATGGATAAAGCCCGCATGGAGGTGGCGGCCAAGGGCATGCCGCAAACGGGCCGGCTGGGCTTTGAGCTCTTCGACAAGCCGAACTGGGTTGGGAGCGAGTTTGACGAGAAGGTGAACTATCAGCGTGCCCTGGAAGGAGAGCTGGAACACACGATCTCGACGCTTGGCGTGGTGCGCTCGGCAAGAGTCCACCTGGTGCTTCCGAAACAGTCGCTGTTCACCAGCGAAGAGCGTGCGGCGAAGGCTTCGGTGGTGCTGAAGCTGAAGAGACCTTTCCTTGGCGAGGAACAGGCGGATGCGATACGAAGCCTGGTGGCGGGCGCGGTTGAGAACCTCAGTCCGGACGATGTGAACCTGGTGGATGCAGATGGTCGCGCAAACCTGAAGCCGCGCTCGAAGAATGCTGTCGCGGCGGACGTAGAGCAGGAGATGGAGGCCAAGCTGGTGGCCATGCTGGAACCTCTTGCAGGACACGACAATGTTCGCGCTACGGTGAACGTCAGCTACGAGCAGGGCACGGAAGAGCGCACCGACGAGATCTATGATCCAAACCAATCCGCAGCCCTGAGTCTGCAGAAGAGCGAACAGACCTCGGAGCAGGCGCAGAGAGCGATGGGAGTACCGGGAACCGCGAGCAATTCACCGGCCGGCGCCCCGACGGGAGCGGTACAGGGATCGCAGGCAGCCGCTGCGCCAGGCACGCCCCCTCTGCTCCAGAAGGAAGCGTTGCCAGTCTATCCGCAGCAAGGCAATGGAGTGGGTCAGAGTGTGCGTGAGGAGAGCGGAACCTATGGGGTGACGAAACATACCATCCACAGCGAGGAGGGCCCGGGGCGTGTTCGCCGCGTCACGGCTGCCGTGGTTGTGAATGACCGGTCCATCGTGCAGGGGTCAGGGAAGACGCAGCATACGGAGTGGAAGCCGCGCAGCGCCGAGGAGATGCGGCGGTTGGAGCAGCTTGCCCAGGCGGCCGTAGGATTCGATGCCCGTCGCGGCGACCAGGTGGTTGTGGAGAACGTGAGTTTCAGCACGAATTCGCCTGAGCTGAAACCGCCGGTGATGGAGCAGGTGATGGAGCAGGTGCACGCTCTGGCGAGAACGCAGCCTGGGCTGGCGAAGACATTGATCCTGGGTCTGTGCGCGATGCTGCTGGTCCTGTTTGTACTTCGTCCTATGGCCCGACAGGTCGTCGAGGCGCTGCGGGAACCGGCGCTGCTGGCGGGCGGCGACGGGATGGTCGACACCCACCACGTGCCTGCACTGATGCAGGAAGCGGCCCCGGATCCATTTGCGCTTCCCGGCAAGACGAAAGAACAGATGCAGCACCAGGGCATCTTCGAGCAGGTAGCTGAGCACATCCGTCGGGAACCGGTGCAGAGCACGCGACTGCTTGAGGCGTGGATTGGTTCTTCAGAGGAGATGGACGCATGACGCAGCAGGCACGTCACACTGGAACGCACATGGCGACGCGGAACCCCCTCATGCTGCCGGAAGCGTCGGGATTCGAGCCGCTGGAAGGCTCCGGATTGCGGAAGGCAGCGATCCTGATGGTCGCCCTGGGAGACGAGCTGGCGAAGACACTTTTCCAGAGTCTCTCTGAGAGCGATGTTCATAGGGTTACCGAAGAGATCACGCGGCTGGGAGAGATCAAGGCGCAGCATCTGACGCAGGTGCTGACGGAGTTCTACGGTCTGCTGGAGACCCAGCAGTACATGGTGCGTGGCGGTCCGGAGTATGCGCTTCGCGTGCTGACGGAGGCGTTCGGGCCTTCGAAGGCTGAGGCGATGCTGGCCCAGGTGAGGAGGATCAGGGAGCGCGCGAATGGCGACATGGCTGCGCTGCAGAAGATGGATCCGCAGCAGTTGAGCAAGTTTCTCGAGAGCGAGCATCCGCAGACGATTGCCCTGGTGCTGGCGCATGTGGACGCCAAGCGCGGGTCGATGATCCTGATGCAGCTGCAGCCGGGGATGCGTGTGGATGTGGTGAAGCGGCTTGCAGAGATGCGACAGTTCTCCCCGGAGATGGCCCAGAAGGTTGCGCTGGTTCTGCATCAGCGCATGGAGGGCATGGGCAATGGGGGACGGAAGTCGTACTCCGGTTTCAAGGCGGTGGCTGAGCTTCTCAACCGTGTCGACCAGACCGCGAGCAAGACGATCCTTGAAGAGATTGAACAGGACGAGCCGAAGCTGGCGATTGGAATTCGCAACCTGATGTTCACCTTCGAAGATCTGTTGACGGTTCCGGCCGAAAGTATTCGAGAGTTTATCGCGGCCGCAGATAAGCGGGTCCTCGCGATGGCGCTGAAGGGAAGCCGGGAAAACCTGAAGGCCCATCTCTTCAAGGCGATGAGTTCGCGCGCCGTGGAGATGCTTAAAGAGGACATGGAAGTGATGGGGCCGGTCCGGATGAAGGATGTGGGACTGGCTCAGCAGGAGCTGCTGGCGCTGGCGCGTCAGTTGGAGAGCGAAGGACGAATGGTATTGAAGATGGGACCGGACGATGACCTTGCTATCTGAAGACCTGCACGAGCATGAAAGCCGGTCAGCGCGATGCGCCGTGCCGCTGGAATTTGAGGAGATCGGATACCCTGCGCTGGCAGGCGCCAACGAACCTGGAATGGATGCAGACGGAAGCGATGCAGATCTGCCTGCGGACGATGAGCGCGGGGACCTGGAGGTACGACTCCAACGCCAGGCAGAGCAGCACGCCCGAGAGCTGGAAGAGGTGCGCAGTCGAACGCGCGAGGAGGTCCGCCATGCGATGGAGCTGGAGAGAAACGCGGCGGTGGCCGGCGAGCGCGAGGCCGTCCTGCGTACCTGTGAAGATTTTCTGCGCGAACGAACGCGCTACTTCGCGGCTGTCGAGGAAGAAGTGGTGCGGCTTTCGCTCGCGATCGCGGCGCGAATCCTGCACCGCGAGGTTGGTCTTGATCCGATGTTGCTGAAGGGCGCGGTACGAGTTGCGCTTGAAAAGCTACAGGGAGCGGAGCCGGCTGTTTTGAGCGTTCCCAAGCAACAGGCAGAGGAGTGGAAGGCGATGCTGATGGAAAGGCACCGCGATGAGATCAAGGTGGTCGGCGACGAACGGCTTCAGCCGGGTGAGTGCGCGCTCCATGCGAGCGTGGGACGTCTGGACCTGGGAGTGAAGGCGCAGCTTGACGAGATCGAGAAGGGATTCTTTGACCTGTTGCAGCAGAGGCCCGCATGAGTACTCTTCGGGAGGAGCCACACTCCGAGATATTGACGCCCTACTTTGCGCGCCTGGAGCGCGGGAGTTGCCTGCGCTGGACTGGAAGGGTGATCGAGGCCAATGGCCAGACGATCGAAGCCGAGGGGCCGTTGTGTTCTGTGGGTGAGTGCTGCGAGATTGTGGACGCCGAGGGGGGCCGGCATCGCGGCGAGGTGATCGGGTTTCGTGGAAGAAATGTGCTGGCAATGCCGCTTGAGGCAACGCGCGGAATTCGCTATGGAGATGCGGTCGCCGCAACCGGGATGAGCCCCGGAATTGCAGTCGGGGACCGGATGGAAGGGCGCATTCTGGATTCCCTCGGTTTGCCGCTCGATGGCTTGCCGGGATTGCGCGCGCGAGAGACATGGCCACTGGACGGTACGGTTCCACATCCGATGCAGCGGGTTCCTATCAAGCAGCCGATGAGTACCGGCGTTCGCGTGCTGGATGGCATGCTCACCGTGGGGCGAGGCCAGAGGATTGGGATCTTTGGCGGCTCCGGCGTGGGTAAGAGCACGCTGATTGGAATGATGACACGCAACACGGCTGCCGATCTTACGGTTGTGGGACTGGTGGGGGAGCGCGGACGCGAGGTTCGGGAGTTTGTAGAGGATTCGCTGGGCGAAGAAGGTATGAAGCGGGCCGTCGTGCTGGTCTCCAGTTCGGACCAGAGTCCGCTGCTGCGAATGCGGGCAGCGCTGGCAGCGACGGCGGTCGCAGAGTATCACGCGGCCCAGGGCAGACACGTTCTGCTGGTGCTGGATTCACTGACGCGCTATGCGATGGCGGCCCGCGAGATCGGCCTTGCAGCCGGTGAGCCTCCGGCGACCAAGGGATATACGCCGTCGGTGTTCACAAAGCTGGCGAAGCTTGTAGAACGCGCGGGAAATTTTGAGCAGGGAAGCATCACTGCCTTCTATACGGTGCTGATGGAAGGCGACGATCAGCAGGACCCGATTGTGGATTCGGTTCGTTCGTTTGTCGATGGCCATGTGGTCCTGTCGAGACAGCTTGCGTCCGCGGGTTGGTATCCGCCGGTGAACGTGCTTGATTCGCTCAGCAGGCTGATGCCGGCGGTGGTGAGCAGGGAACACCGGGAGCAGGCGGCGGTACTGCGGCGTTTGCTTGCAGCGCATGCACGCTCCGAGGACCTGATTCGCATAGGAGCGTATAAGCCGGGCGCTGATCCGGAACTGGATCGGGCGATGCAGGCCATGCCTGCGATACGGAGTTTTCTCGAGCAGACGAGCGACGAGAAGGTACGTCTGGAAGAGACGCTTGACGACTTGATGGCCATGGTGCTCTGACGATGCAAGGACGGTTGATGGTGCTGAAGAGGCTGGGTGCGGTGTATGACCTGATAGAAGAGGCGCACTCGCTGGAGGCCCGAGCGGCGGCCGGCGACGTCGTGGAAGTGGAGTCCGTGATGCATGCGGAGAGGCGCACTGCGGCGTCTGCACGGCTGCAACAACGTGAGGCTATGTGCGGCGACGATCTGCTGGGCCAGTCGGCGACTGCGGTGCGCGAGGAGTTGGCGATCCAACGCACCCGGCAGCTCGAGCCGGCGCTTCGGCAGCGGCGCGACACCCTCCATCTTGCGCAGCTTCGTTACACGGACAGCAGGATGTGGAGCGAACGGATGAAGGCCCTGATCGAGGCCGAGCTCAGCCGCGTTGAAGTTGAGCAGGAGCGACGGATGCAGGCTGCTTCCGATGATCGCTTTCTTGCGCAGAGACGGGCCGGCAGGACCAGAGAGCAGCGCCGTGGCTCATGAACTGCGGCTAATGCAAGTCAACCGAAGTTTGGCAGAGCGATTGCCTATAGTGTGCCAGGAGATCGATGCGATGAAGATTGCACAATCCATGCCGGGAATCGAAGGCCTGCTGATCGCATCGACACCCGCGCATGCGGGAACGGGCCAGTCGAAGATCTCGTTTGCAGAGAGTCTTGGGGAGAGCCTCGCCTCTGCTGTTGCGCCCGGCGGGGTTGAACCGGCACTTGAGCCGGACAAACTTCCTGGCAAAGGCGAACGAACGGACAGCAAGCCGGTTGGCAAGGTGGCGAAGGATGCGGTGGAGTCCATTCCTCTGAGTGTTATCCCGAAGGGGATTCATGGTGCGGATGCTTCTGCAGCTTCCACGACGAAGGTGGAGGTCGAGCATGGCATGGACTCGGATGCTGGCACGATTCCGATGCCCGTCATGGATGCTGCGAAGACGAAACAGGCATCAACAGAGAAGGAACCAATCGGCGAGGTGGCACAGGCCGATAGCTCTGATCAGCCGATTGAAATGCCTGAGGGCGACGTTGGCGACGCACCGAGGACGAATCGACCTCCTGCGATGAAGGATGGGAACGTACCGAAGGAGACTGGCAAGCACGCTCAGGTGCAGGGCGTCGCCGCTCGCAGGGGCAAGCAGACAGAGGCTTCGTCGCGTCACAAGGAAAAACCGGAGTCGGAGAATGTCCCGAAGTCGGACCAGGCCTCTCCGCAGAATCTGCAGATGGAAACATCGCCGATTGGCCAGCCTCCTGTGGCGGCAGAGGTCCAGGCGGTGGCGGTTGCGGTATCTCAGGCGTCACCTGGCGAGCCTTCCCGGTCTTCCTCGATCCAGGGGAAGGAGGCGGCTGTGAGATCTGCGGGCAAGCCGATCGGTATTCCTGCTCTTCGAGAGAAGCAGAACAGTCAGCCAACAACAAGATCGACTCAGGCTCCGCAGTTAACAGCGGGCGCCCCAGCGAACCATCCGCTGTACGCAATCTCTCGCGAGGTGAAGCCTGATGGGAGTGCTCCGCCCAAAGTGGAGGCAACGGCGCACAGGCCGGCCTCCAAAGATGGTGGACAGGATACGGCGAAGGTCGCTGTTCCACAGCTGGCCGGCGCTGGGGTTCCGGCTATCCCGACGCATGCATCCGTAACGCCTCCCGCTGAAAGGATGGCGAACGGAGCGGCCGCCCCCACGGTACAGACGCATCAGGTTGAGACGATAGCCTCTCATCCGGCTTATGCATCCGGGGACCATGGCACGATTGCGGCTACGCCGACGGCTCTTGAGGTGGGTGTTCCGGGCGGAAGCCATGGATGGCTGAAGGTCCGGGCGGAGCTGGGGGGCGATGGCACGGTGCATGCATCCATGCAGTCCAACTCCGCGGCGGGAACGGAGGCGCTGCGGCGTGAGCTTCCGCAACTGACCAGCTTCCTGCATCAGGAACAGGTCCGTGTGAGCGCGGTTGTCGTCCATGCTCCGCAGTCGTCGGCGGAGCTTTCGAATCAGGCCTCGAACGATGGCCGGGGACAGGCGATGAGCGGCGGGTCACCGGATGCCAATCGCGGCGATTCACGGGGCGGAAGCCCGGGGTCCGACCCTTCGCAGGCGCGTGTGATTCAGAGAAGCTCGACGCCTGATACAGACGGAGATTTATTGCTGCCGCGGGGTTTTGGATCCGCAGGTGGCTGGTTAAGCGTACGGGCATAACAGAGAAAGGAAGGGGAGATGGATATTACACAATTAGGAGCGCTGGCAGGTCAGAGTAAGGCTGCCACACGTGTTGCTACGGCGCTGGCGCCGCAGACAAAAGGTCAGGCCACGGCAAAGGCATCGAGCGACAGCAGTAGCGGTAGCGCCAGCTCGACGACAGACAATTCGACCATCACTGCGAACGACTTTCTGACGTTGCTGGTCACGGAATTGAAGAACCAGGATCCTACCCAGCCCACAGACCCGAATGCCTACATTCAGCAACTGGTTGGGGTAAACAGTCTGCAGCAGCTGATCCAGATTAATAAGGGCCTGAGTACGTTCGAGAGTGCCATCACGGGCTGACGCGCACAGATTCGTCCTGAACGCGACAGAAGCGGGCGAAATGGGAAGAAGCAACCAGAATCACGGAGATTCACAAGGAGAGACGGTATGGGATCTTTTTCAATTGCATTGAGCGGCCTTCAGGCCGACACAACCTCACTGAACACGATTGGCAACAATCTGGCCAATCTGAACACGACAGCCTACAAGGAGCAGGGAACAACGTTCGAAGATCTGTTCTATCAGCAGATCGGGACGTCGGGTTCGAATAATCCCCTGCAGGTAGGCGTGGGAACGCGCGTCTCCGGGACCTCGACGGACTTCACCCAGGGTACTCTGCTTCCGACCGGCCAGTCTGAGGACATGGCCTTGAGCGGCAACGGCTTCTTCGTTGTGAACCAGAATGGAGTGCAGCAGCTGACGCGCGCCGGAGACTTCTTGTTGAGCCAGCGCGGAGACCTGATCACGACCTCGGGTGCAAGCGTTATGGGCTACCCTGCAACCAACAGCGTGGTCAATGTAAACGCCGCGCTGGTTCCCATTCATCTGCCGGTCGGTGTAACCCAGGCGGCGCAGGCGACACAGAACATCTCCATTACGGCGAACCTGAACGCTGCGGCCTCGGTAGGGACCTCGTTTACGACACCGGTGACGATCTATGACTCGCTTGGAAAGAGCCACGCGATGACGGTGACTTATACAAAGACCGCTGCAAACCAGTGGGACTACAGCGTAGACCTGCCCGCGGGCGAAGCTGCCGGCGCACCCAGCAACAACACCGGCACGCTGACCTTCGATTCGAATGGAAATCTGACCGCCCCTGTCGGCACTGTATCGAACATTACCTTTCCCGGACTTGCGGATGGCGCCAGCGATCTAAGCTTCAACTGGAATCTGGCCAGCGGAGGCAGCCCCACGATCACGCAGACCACTGCGCCTTCTACCACGGGCGGCTCGCTGCAGGACGGATACGCCAGCGGCAACTACTCAGGTTTCACGGTGGACGAGAACGGCGTCGTGACGGCAAAGTTCGACAACAATCACAGCCAGATTGTTGGTCAGGTCGCTGTCGCAACCGTGACCAACACGCAGGGGCTGGTACGGATGGGGCATAACGCGTTTGAGACCACGGCGGCCTCAGGAGATGCGATCGTCGGTGTTGCAGGAACGGGTGGCCGGGGCACGGTGGAAGACTCCACGCTCGAGCAATCGAACGTGGATATTTCCACCGAATTTGCCAACCTGATCGTCGCCCAACGCTCGTTTGAGGCGAACTCGAAGACGATTACAACCTTCGATTCGGTAACGCAGGCGACTCTCGGAATGATCCGGTAATCCTTAACGCGCATCGACAGGAGGGCGGCTTCGGCCGCCCTCTTTTGTTACAGACCTAAATCCCCGCTAATAATCGGCTGGCGAGTATGGCTCTTCGATTGCACGAAGAGCAGCCATCATGGCTACTACACCTCCTGTCATCCAGGCAAAGATTGCGTCCGATCCTGTAAAGATCCCGCTGGCCCCCCTCTTCATCGCGGTTCTGGTTGGCGTTCTGTTTGCAACCGCGGGCGTGGGCGGCGTCCTGTATTACCTTCTGCGTTCGGGGAAGGTCCCGATCCGAGTAAGCATGGCGCCGGCTGCGGCTTCGACGGCGCCCTTGAAGACGCATCTGGTGCCGCTTGAGCCGCTGCTGGTCAACCTGGCGGACCCATCGGGAAGCGCATTTTTGCGAGCCGGCCTCACCCTGGAGGTTGCTGATCCTGCCGCGGAGAAGGCGAAGGAGACAAAGAGCGCCGAGGCAAAACCCGGGAGCAAGGACGTGGACGCCGCGCTGCGTGACACCGCTCTCGCGGTCCTGGGTGGGCAGACGTCGGATCAGTTGCTGGGAACGGGCGGCAAGGACCGCCTGAAGACGGAGCTGAAGGCGGCGTTCTCCGAGCGCAATCCTCAGCTGAAGGTCGTTGACCTGTTCTTCACTGAATTTCTGGTGCAGCGTTGAAGCTGCCCGGCGCCTGGAGAGAGAACGATGGCAGAAAGCGAACTGGCGAAGGTTGAGTCGAGCGCGACGGTGGAGTCTTCATCCGATACGGTCCGGAACGAAGTCCCTGCGTCGCCTTGGATGATGCGCATTGAAGGCCATGCGTCATGGCCGCTGCTCTGTCGGATGACGGTGATAACGACTGCGGCGATTCCGATTGCGGGATTCAAGATTCGGGACCTGGTGCAACTGCAGCCGGGAAAGATCGTCGAGAGCTCATGGGCGCACACCGAGGACATTCCTCTGAAGGCTGCGCGGGTGCAGGTTGCCTGGAGCGAGTTTGAAGTGGTGGACCAGAATCTGATGGTCCGAATTACGCGGTTGGCGTAGAGCGCAAACGGAGTAGAGCGTCGATGTGGGCAGGAACAGAAACAGCACGGACAAATCAGCATGGCGTTTTGGGATCGCTGCTCGAGTGGTGGATGGAGAGACGGTCAAAGGCCCAGACGTCTACCCGACAGCTTCGTGTCGTCGAATCCCTGCCGCTGAACAGCAAGCAGAAGCTGCTGCTGGTTGACTGCGCGGGACAGCAGTTCCTGGTAGGCGTCGGATTGGACGAGATCAGCTCCATCGTGAAGGTCGAATTCGATCGAGAGACGATCGGCAGGGAACCTTTATGCGATTAGCGGCGTTGGGATGTGGATTGCTCCTGCTATGCCTGGGCAGCACGGCCATGATTGCGCAGGGTCGTTCGGAATCCTTCTGGGTGAAGGGCCGGCCTGCTCTCATGCACACGGCTTCCAGGAAGGCACCCAGGACGGCGAAGCCTGAGGCCCGGAGGGGGACGATCGTGGCGGCGACGTCATCACAGCCTTCGTCTGCCGCGGCCCATGCGGCCACCTCCATCGAAGACGCCATGAAGGCGAACCACAGCGTGCCCTGGTCGATCGTGCTGGGGCTGACGCTGCTCACGTTGATACCGGCCATCCTGCTCTCGGTGACTCCGCTGGTCCGGCTCCTGGTGGTGTTTCACTTTTTGCGTCAGGCACTGGGAACTCAGACCGCGCCATCGAACCAGGTGCTGATGGGGCTTGGGCTGATGATGACATGGTTTTTGATGACACCAGTTCTGCTGCAGGTGGAACAGCAGGCAATCACACCATACCGCGCTGGCGTCATCTCGGGCGAAGAGGCGATGAGCCGGGGCGTTCAGCCGGTGAAACAGTACATGCTGCGTTATGCGCGCGAGAAGGACCTGGCCGTGTTCGCCTCCGCCTCCATGAGCACGCGCCCGCAGAGCAAGGACGACCTGCCGATTCAGGTAGTTGTTCCGGCGTACATGCTCAGCGAACTCAAGGCGGGCTTTCAGATTGGGGCGGTTCTGTTTCTGCCGTTTCTTCTGGTGGATCTCGTGATTGCGAGCGTGACGACGTCGATCGGGATGATGCAGCTGCCGCCGGTCGTGATCTCGACGCCGTTGAAGATTTTGCTGTTTGTCATGATCGATGGCTGGAACCTGCTTGCCGACCAGCTGATCAAGAGCTTCTGAGGTAAGGGGAACGAGGAGAGATGGGACCGGACCAGACAGTAGAGATGATGAGAAGGCTGCTGATAGAGGCGATGCTGCTGAGCGCGCCGTTGCTGGTGAGTGCGTGCCTGATCAGCCTGCTGGTAAGCCTTGCGCAAACGCTGACAGGCGTACAGGAGCAGACACTGACGGCCGTTCCACGACTGATCGTGGTCTCCGTGGTCTCCATGATTACGTTGCCGTGGATGATCCATCGAACGGTCGCATACTCCATTCGGCTGTTCCACGACTTCCATCGTTATCTGGGATAGCCATGCCTGATCTGAGCATGCCGATTCCGAACTGGCCGCAGTTTCTTACGGCGGCGCTGCTGGTCATGATCCGCGTCAGCGGTCTTATGATCTTTGCTCCTGTGTTTTCTTCGGCGGCGATTGCGCCCAGAATCAAGGCCGGGTTTGTCTTCGCTGTAACCGTTCTGCTTGCGCCCGCGGTAGCAGCTGTTCCCGATGCAAGACCTACGCTCGACATGATGGCGGTGCTCGGCGAGCTTGGCGTGGGTCTGGTCTTCGGGCTCTCGCTCATGATGCTCAATGAGGCTCTGTTGTTTTCAGGGACGATCCTCGGAATGCAATTCAGCTTTTCGCTGGTGAATCTGCTTGATCCGAACTCGAAGGTGGAGACGCCTGTCCTTGGGCAGATGCTGGGCTGGCTGGGAACGCTGGTCCTGATCGGGGCGGGACTGGATAGAACGATGCTGGCTGCGATGGTGCGCAGCTTTCGTACCGTTCCCGTAGGACATGCGTTTCTTCAGGCAAGGACGGGAGCAGCGCTTGCGGGAATGGCTGGCGGCATATTCCTCGCCGGGCTGCAACTTGCCGCGCCTGTGATTGCTGCCGGAATGGTTGTCGAGATCACAATTGCCCTGGTGGGCAGAATGGCGCCGCAGCTCCCGGCCATGGTGCTTGGAATACCGCTGAAGACACTGATTTCGTTCGGCGTCCTTGTCGCCAGCCTGGCCCTCTGGCCGGGATGGATTGAGGCTCATTTCACCGCGCTGCTGGATTCGGCAGGGAGGCTGATCACCAACCCATGAGCGGCGAAGCGACAGAGAAAGCGACTCCACAACGCAAGAAGAAGGCTCGTGAAAAGGGAGACGGAGTTCATAGCCGCGAGCTGTTGTCTTCGATGGCGATGCTGGGGGGCGTGCTGATGATCGGTGCAACGGCCCACGGTTTTACCAACGTATGGGGCGAAGTGTATCTGTCGAGCCTGCGGTCGGCGGGTCTGGGCGAGGGTGCCGGCGAACGTCAGTGGATCGAGTCGCTGCGCCACATGCTTCAACCGGCTCTGGTACCGATGGGGCTGGTGCTGATGGCGAGCTTCGGATGTGCGCTGATGGCCGGCATCGCGCAGAACGGCGGACTGGGGATCTATCCCGATACGGTCCAGCTGAAGTTCTCACGCTTGAATCCGGCAGAGAATCTGAAGAACCTGTTCAGCCTTCGGCAGGCGATGCGACTGGTGAAATCTCTGCTGCCGGCCATCGCCATGGTGGCTCTGGGTTGGAAGGTGCTTGCCGAAAACATGTTGTCGACGCCGGCGATGAGCATGGTGCGCCTGCCGCTGACGTTTTCGGGAGCATACAGTCTGGCGCTCGATGCCTCCTGGATCATGCTTGCCTGGTCTGCGCTGGACTACGCGATCGAGTGGAGGAGCTGGAACCAGCGGCTGAAGATGAGCAAGCAGGAGATCCGCGAAGAGCTGAGGGACTCGATGGGAAACCCTGAGATCAAAGGAAAGATTCGACAGATTCAACATGCCATGCGCAGACGCAAGGTAAAGGCCGACCTATCGCGCGCCAGCGTCGTGATCACGAATCCGACGCACTACGCGGTTGCGCTGGAGTTCAGCTTCGAGTCGATGCAGGCGCCGGTTGTGCTGGCCAAGGGACGAGATCTGCTTGCCGTGGAGATTCGTGAAGAAGCGAAGTGGGCCGGGATTCCCATCGTTGAAAATCCGCCGCTGGCGAGAAGCCTCTATCGCATGGTCGATCCAGGGCAATCGATACCCTTCGAGCTCTACTCCGCGGTGGCGGGAATTCTTGCCTACCTGTATCGGCAAAAAGTGGAGGAACGTGTGCGACGGCAACGACAGCAGGAGGCGAATAGGACCGTGATGGCGTATTCGCCTCAAATGGCAACGGGGATGCGTGGTGTTGGAGGTGGAATGTGAGTGCGAAAAAGACGGGACTCGGCTCCTGGTCTCCTGCGAAATTGCAGGCCTATCTCTTGCCGGTTGCAGCGATCAGCGTCGTCTTTGTGATGCTGATTCCTATCCCCAGCTTTGTGCTGGACCTTCTGCTGGCCCTCTCCATTACGGCATCGGTCATTGTATTTCTTACGGCGGTGCAGGTGCGTCGGGCGGTGGACTTCTCCGTCTTTCCGACGCTGCTGCTGTTGCTCACGCTGTTTCGGCTTTCGCTGAATCTGGCTTCGAGTCGCATGATCCTGCTCCATGGACACGAGGGTACTGCCGCCGCAGGTTCGGTCATTGAGGCGTTCGGACAGTTTGTCGTTGGTGGAAACTATGTCGTCGGCTTTGTGCTGTTTCTGGCGCTGATTGCGATTCAGTTTCTGGTCGTCAGCCATGGCGCGGTCAGGACAGCCGAAGTGACGGCACGGTTCACGCTGGACGCTCTGCCGGGTAAGCAGATGGCGATCGATGCAGACATGAACGCTGGTCTGATCGACGAGCAGCAGGCCCGCAAAAGGCGGCAGGCGATCGCGCGCGAGGCGGAGTTCTACGGCGCGATGGACGGCGCGGCCCGTTTCAACCAGCGCGATTCGATGGCGACGATTCTGATCACTGTAATCAATATCGTTGCCGGACTTCTTATCGGCGTCCTTCAGCATGGTGCCGACCTCGCGACGGCGGTGAAGACCTACACCATTCTTACGGTAGGCGACGGACTGGTCACGATGATTCCCAGCCTGCTGGTGTCGGTGGCGGGGGGAATGGTGCTTACCAGGGCCTCGTCGGCGGGCGCTTTGGATCAGGAGCTCGGCACACAGCTGCTGAAGGGAAGAAATACGCTTTGGATTGCGTGCGGCGTGCTGATCGCGCTTGCGTTGGTTCCCGGCCTGCCGAAGCTGGCATTTGTCCTGATGGCGGCAGGCGTGGCATTGATCGCGCGCAAACTGCCTGCCACCCAGGCCGATACTGCGGGGCCGGACATGGAACAGGCGATGCCCGGCAAGACGAAGACCGCCGAGACCGCAGCGGGCGAGAACCTGGCGTCGCTGCTCAAGATAGACGAGCTCACGCTTGAGATCGGCTTTCAGCTCATTCCTCTTGTCGATGAGAAGCAGGGCGGCCAGATGCTGAATCGGGTTCGCGCTCTGCGTCGTCACCTGGCCACGGAGCTTGGCTTTATCGTGCCTTCCGTCCACATTACCGATAATCTGCGGCTCAAACCGCGAGAGTATGTCGTAAGCCTGCGCGGGGTGGAGATTGCACGCTGGCAGACGGAACAGAACTGTCTGCTGGCGGTGAATGCGGATCCGAAGGCACGACCGCTTCCGGGAGTCGAAACCCGGGAGCCGGCCTTCGGGGTCAACGCGCGCTGGATTCAGCCCGGACTGGAAGAGCAGGCGCTGGCCGCCGGCTACTCCGTCGTCGATCAGACGACCGTGATCGGCACGCATCTGGGCGAGCTGATTCGTAGACATGCCCATGAGCTTCTCGGACGCCAGGAGGTAAAGCGTCTTCTGGACAGCACCAACGAAACTCATCCGAAGCTGGTGGAAGAGCTGGTGCCCAAGCTGATGTCGCTGGGCGAGGTGCAGCGCGTTCTTCAGCAGCTCTTGCGCGAGCAGGTATCGATACGTGACCTAGGCACGATCCTGGAGGCGCTGGTTGAAGCTGCTCAGCAGTCGAAGAACCTTGTGCACCTTGTAGAGGCAGTACGCCAGGCGCTGGGCCGCGGACTTGTACATTCGCTGCTTGATAGCGACGGAGGACTGAAGGTCCTGATGCTCGATCAGCGAATTGAAAACGAGCTTGTGGGCACGTTCGATCCTCAGGGAGCCAATCTGCTGCTGGGGGATGGCGCGCGCAGCGGCGGCATGCCGGCGGATTTCCTGCGGCGGCTTGTGGATTCTGTGAAACGGCTAACCGGAGCCTCGCCCGGTTCGGCCCTTCCCGTGCTCCTATGTCCGAGTCCGGCGCGATATCACGTCCGGCGCTGGCTGGAGCCGTTCCTTCCGAAGGTGACCGTGCTCTCTCCCGTGGAGATTCCTCCAGAGATACGGGTGAAGAGTATCGGCACCGTGGGGTAAGAGCCGGATGCGGCCAGGCGAGTTGAGCGAGGGAGGGCGGAGATGAGTACAGCACGATCGATGGCAACCAATCTGATGCAAGCGGGTGTGTGCAGGCCTGAGTGGCTTGGTGAGGAGAATGAGGAGGCGAAGGCGATGCCTGCACGTAAGTCTTTCACCGAAGAGAAGAGCACGGCGAAAAAAAGTAAGACGGATGCTGCCGCGAGCGAACGGGACGTGCTGCTGATGGAGCATCTCCCTACGGTCCGCTACATTGCCCGTCGAATCCATGAGCGATTACCACAGCATGTTGATCTCGACGATCTTGTCTCCGCGGGTGTCGTTGGCCTGATCGATGCGCTCTCGAAGTTTGATCACGGCAAGAAGGTCCAGTTCAAGAGCTATGCCCAGTTTCGCATCCGCGGCGCCATCCTCGATTCGCTGCGGACGCTTGACTGGAGTCCCCGCGAACTGAGGCGGAAGGGAAGAGCTGTGGAGGAGGCGATCCGCTCGCTCACGCAGCGTCTTCGTCGCGCCCCCACCGAGCAGGAGATTGCGGCGGAGATGAAGCTGCCGCTGTCGGACTATCAGCAGCTGCTGGGGGACCTGAAGGGCCTGGAGATCGGCAGTCTGCATATGGAACGCTCCGAGGACTCCGGGGACGAGGAGCTGGCGTACATTCCCGGCTCTCCGGAAGAGGATCCTCTGTTTCGCTGTCTGAAGGGCGAGATGAAGCAGCGACTTGCCGATGCGATCGACGATCTGCCCGAGAAGGAGCGCCTGGTGCTTACTCTCTACTATTACGAAGAATTGACGATGCGCGAGATCGGTCAAACTCTCGGGGTTGTAGAATCCCGCGTTTCCCAGATCCATTCCTCGGCAGTGCTCCGGCTGCGAAGCGCACTGGCCAGTCTGCGCTCGCCGGAGGGCCAACGCGCTGCGAAGAACGAGCGCAGGCAGTCGGTGGCGAATCGGCAGACGAGATCCAACGATAACCTCTCCAGGAGCTGGTGATGGAAAAGAAGCTTGGACAGGAAGATATCGATGCGTTATTTGCCGCGGCCAATGCCTCTGCCAAGGCCCCCCCGGTAGAGGTCGAGAAGGGCCCGGAGAAGTATCTGTTCAGCCAGGCCGGGCAGATCAGCAATGATCAGATGCGGGCCATCACAACGGTAAACGACCTCTTCGCCAGGAACCTGATGCACTCCATGGGAACGTGGCTGCGAATGCCGTTCCGCGTGAAGCTTGTAGCGGGGGAACAGCTTCCCTTCAGTGAGTTCCTGGAACGACTGTCGGCGATGGCGTACATCTGCTCTCTGCGGCTGGAGCCTCTTGGGGCCGTAGGCCTGCTGGAGCTGGACCTTGCGCTTGTAGCCCCTACCGTCGATGTTCTGCTCGGTGGCGTGGGCCGGGCAGCTCCCAGGCGAGAGCCTACAGATATCGAAGAGGCGATCATGCGTTCTGTCATCGAGATGATCGTTCAGGAGCTGACGCTTGCCTGGCAGTCGGTGGGGCTCGAGTTCGCCTTCGAGAAGCGCGAGACCGAGGCGCAGGCCGCGAGGATGATGACCCTTGGAGAGAAGACGCTGTGCGTGAGCTTCGAGGTCCGCATGCCGGAGGTTCAGGGAGTCGTAAACCTCTGTCTTCCCGCGGTGGTCCTCAATGCGATTCTGCGCAGGCTCATCGCAGAAGGCGATCGTCCGAGGAGAAGATCGAGAGAATCTGCCGCCAGGATGCGCGAGCTGATGGCCGAATCGCAGGTTGAGGTTCAGCTTCAGCTGCCGGCCATTCGTCTGCGCGCCAGCCAGATCCGATCTTTGGAGACGGGCAGCGTACTCCGCCTTCCCATTGCTCGCCACGAATGCTCTGAGTTGATCGTCGGCGGCCTGCACATGGGCAAGGCGCGCGCCGTGCGAACAGGAGAGCATCGCGGTGCGAGATTGGAGACGCCGCTCTACACACCGATGCTGGAAAGCTCCCCCGGCCCGGCAACCGGACTGCGGGTGAATTGAGGAGACGATATGGAAGAGGCTGTAACCGCAACTACGAATGGTGGCGCCGATTCGAAGCTGGACCTGCTCTACGACATCGACCTCGATGCAACCATTCGCTTTGGAACACGCGAGATGGCGCTCCACGAGGTGTTGGAGCTTGGCCCGGGGACCGTGCTGGAGCTGGACCGGCACGTGAATGAGCCGGTCGACCTGGTTGTGGGCGACAGAATTGTCGCCCGCGGGGAGGTCGTGGTGGTCAGTGGAAACTTCGCGCTGCGGGTGACCGAGGTGGCGACGCCGCAGCTGCGGCTGGAGAGTATACGATGCTTTTTCTAGGTAAGAAGACCGTGATGGATTCAAGCATTTCGCAGCTTCCTTCTCTGGACAATCCTCTGGTGTGGGGCGAAGACCGCTATCTTCCTTCGGTCTCCCAACGAGAGATTGCCGAGGCGAAGCAGCCTCGGCGCAACTGTGCCAATCTTGAATGTGCGACATCGTGGGTGGCGCTATGGCGTAGCCGCAGGCGCCCTGTCTTTGAAGATCAATGGGGCTGTGGGGGGCGTTGTGTGCTCAGCTTTGTGCGCGCGGCCGTCCGCCGTGAGGCCGCCAAGGACGGAGGCGGAATCTCCGCCCCCCATAAACATCGTGTGCCTCTGGGGCTGCTGCTCCTTGCGCAGGGCTGGATCACGCATGCGCAGCTGCAATATGCGCTTGATTTGCAGCGGCACAACGGAGGGCGCATCGGTGAGATCCTGGTGAGCGAGTGCGGTCTGGAGCCGGAAAAGGTAAGCCGGGGTTTGAGCCTGCAATGGGGCTCACCCATCCTTGGCAATGCCGGATTCTCTCCGCAGGAGATGAGTCTCGTCATGCCGGCGGTTCTCATGGATCAGCTCGGCATGTTGCCGGTCCGAGTCGCGGGATCGCGCATCCTCTACCTTGGCTTTGAAGATCACCTGGACGCGTCCGTCGCGCTGGCGCTCGAGCAGATGACAGGATTGAAGGTCGAGACGGGGTTGATGCCCACGGAAGACTATCGCTCATCGCGCGCCCTCTTGCATGACAGGTGCGGAGTGGAGTGCAGGCAGGAATCCTGCAACGAGACGGACGCCATGGCTGCGAGGATTACAGCCATTCTGGAGCAGAAGCAGCCAATCGGATCGAGGCTGGTGCGCGTAGGCGACTCCTACTGGCTACGGCTATGGCTGGAGACCTCTGCGATCGGACGCCATGGATTGCTGCCCTCGACAGGAGAAGACATGCAGGACTTCATCTTTACCATTCATCGTTCTGCATAAGAACACCCTCCAAAGGAAAGCCCTTGCGACTCATAATCGCAGGGGCGTTCCTTTGGAGGTCGATTTTGTTTGGAAAAGGGAATTAGCGCTGTGCGATGTCGCTGGAGGGAGCGTAACTTTCCGCAACACTCTGCGAGCCCGTCGAGCTTACATCCGTGGTCGCATTGGAGCTGGTCTGGTTGGGGCCGAGTCCCAGCTTGATGATAGCGCGCGAATCGGGCATCAACTTTGTCTGCCAGCCGTTGTCCGACTGGTACTTCCGCATGGCAGCCTCGGTAGCCGAATCCCAGTGCCCGGAGACATCCGCCATATAACCGGAACGGACGAGAGCCTGCTGAATCTCGGTGGCGCGCGCATCGTCAATGGAGCGCTGGCCGATGTGTTTGGCCGCAACTTTGGAGCTCTTGGCGGCACGATGATGTTTGTGGATCTTCGCGACACAGGGAGTGGCGACGGTTGCAAGAAGAAGAACAGAACTTAGGAGTCGGCCTGGCCGCATGAAAAAAACCTCGCGCTACAGTGTTGGGCAGAGTGCCGTGCATATCTGCCGAGCTCTTTGCGGTAGGGTATCGTCGCAGGCTCGCAGGATGCAAGGGAAAGATTGCCTCAAAAAACGCATGTTTCCCAAACGGGAAACATGCGAGAGGGGCTGCACGTTTGCAGAATCGCCCCGGATCCTGCAAACGTGCCGGTAGAGCAGTGTTTACGGGAGTGTTCCTCCCACGTAGGAGTTTCCGCTGTCCCTTCGCATCGGCGAATGGATGACGAAGACCACATCATCCTTCGATTTGAGGCCTGACACGATCGCTCGATAGGAGGCTTCGTCCGTGACAGGCTTCTTGTTGATCTCGGTGATGATGGCGCCCTTGCCAAGGCCGATCTCATCGGCGAAGGAGCCGGGGCGAACGCTCATCACGATCACGCCGCGGCTGATTCCGGTCTTCTGTGCTACCGAGGGCGGAATGGTCGCGACGGTGATCCCCAGCTTGGTCTGTCCGGCGTCGGACTCCTGCGGGGAGTTGTCGTCGTCATTGTTGTCGCCCATCAGGTCTGCATAGGTCTTGGCGCGATCGCCAATCGTTACGTCCGCGGTACTCTGCTTGCCCTCACGGAGATACCCCAGCTTGACAGTGCTGCCCACTTTTCGTGCCGAGATATCGTTCACCAGGTCGTCGCCGTCCTTGATCTGCCGGCCGTCGATGGACACGATGACATCCCCCGGCTTGAGGCCGGCCTTGGCCGCGCCGCCGTTCGGGGTCACGGTCGAGACGATGATTCCGTTCTTGAATCCATAGACTCGTCCAACAGCAGAACTGGTGGAGGACTGGAAGCTAATACCGATCGAGCCACGCACCACCTTGTGCTCCGGTCCGATCAGCATGTTGTAGATGTTCGCAATGATGTTGGAGGGCATCGCGAAGCCTACACCCTGCGATCCCATCGACTGGGTGTAGATTGCGGTGTTCATGCCGATCACTTCGCCGTCCATATCGACCAGAGGACCGCCGGAGTTGCCAGGGTTGATTGCGGCATCGGTCTGGATGAAGCGCTGGAACTGCGACTGCGAGACGCCGGAGGGCGACGGCTCATCGATGGAGCGATTCTTGGCCGAGACGATGCCGGCCGATACGGTCTGCGAAAGGCCGAACGGGCTGCCGATCGCCAGAACCCAGTCACCTACCTGTGCACTGTCGGAGTTGCCCAGCTTCACGGTGGGAAGGGGCTTGTCGGACTCAATCTTGATCACTGCGATATCTGTATCTTTGTCCGTGCCGATTACCTTGGCGGGACGGCCTTCGGAGTCCGGTCCGTTGTCGGGATCCGTCGAGAGCCGGACATAGATCTTGTCGGCTTTATCGACCACGTGGTTGTTGGTGATGATGTACCCGCGAGGATCGACGATGAACCCGGAGCCCAGGGCTCTCCGCTCGGTGCCCATCATGCCGTCGCCTTCATCGCCTCCGCCAGGATTTCCGAAGAAGCGGTTGAAGAAGTCCTGCATGTCGTTCTGCTGATCATCGTCACCAGGAGCGCCTCGCTGCGGGCCGCGACGGTTCCTGCCCTTGTCGACCTGCTTCGGCAGAGATTCGGTATTGATGTTGACGACTGCGGGGCCCACCTGCTTCGCAATCTGAGAAAAGCCATTTGAAAGCGTCTTCGCTGCCGGAATGGTCAACGGCTTCGCGTCAGAGCTGTCAGGTGCCTGCTCCTTGCCACTGACACCGCCGGTAATCACAGAACCCACCAGGATGCCGGCCGAAAGTGTGGCCAAAAGAGCAAAGGTGGTCGTGAGGCGGTGGCTACGGGTGCGTTCGAACCAGCTCTTGAACTTGCTTGTCGGTGTATCCATTAAAGAATCAGACCTCTTTCGTTTGCTTCCGTGCCCATCTCTCAAGCACCAACGGGCCAAGCCCTAAGTATAGTCCTCGGTGCCGGGGGCGGGTCGTGGAGTGAGTCCGCGGGGCATTCCCGTAGTTAGACGCGAAGAACAGGCAAATGTATTGCCTGAAGCAATCGCAAGCGTTTCTACACAGAACCGGAAGGGTGTTCCGAGATCGGGTGTGGGCGCGGAACAAGCTCTGTCAGCAGGATCCCCGTCAGAATCAGCACCGCACCCGCCAGGGACCGTGGCCCGAGCCTCTCTCCAAGAAAGAGGAACGATGTGATCCAGGCGAAGACAGGTTCCAGGGTCAGAAGCAATGCAGTGTGCGTGGGCGGAAGATGCTGCTGCGCCCAGCTCTGAATCGTAAATGCTGCCGCCGTCGCCAGAATGGCCGTAACCAGAAGAGCGATCACCAGGCGAGGCGTAATCTTGAGATAGACCGGGCCGCCGAGCGGGAGCGTCACCGCCATCCATACGGACGCAAATGCAATCTGCAGCGTAGCCAGCTGCGGGATCGGGACCCGGGTGGAGGTGTGGGCCAGAGAAAGCAGGTGCCCGGCAAACGCCACGGCGCAGACCAGCGTAAGAAGGTCGCCGGTTCCCATGGCTCTGAACAGATTGGACCATCGGGTTCCCGGGGGAGTCGTGAGAAGCAGAAGTCCGCTGAAGGCAAGGAGCGCGCCTGCAATCGAAGCTGCTCCCGGCGCAGGTGCCGATGATGGCCGCAGGAGGGGAATCATGGTCAGCAGAGGCACAAAAACGACTACCAGGCCGGTGATAAAGGCAGACTTGGCTGCGGTCGTACGTGCCAGACCTGAGGTTTGAAACTGGTATCCGGCTGCAAGGAAGGTTCCCACCACGAATCCTGCCCAAAGACTCTGCCGTGTGATTCGTCCAAGATGACGGGAGTTGATAAGACACAGGGCAATTGCCGCCAGAGACATGCGAAGCAGGTTGAAGAGCAGGGGAGAAGCATCCTGAAGCGCATCCTTGATCAGGACAAAGGTCGCGCCCCATACCAGAACGACTCCAAGAAGCAGAAGGTGGGCGATCGTTGCCGGACTTAGACGGTGCGATGCTGCTCTCGACATGGACTCAGGAAGATACTCGGTACCCGACCGATTCTAAAGCCCTCAGCGCACGGATGCGCCGGTATCCTCTCGCAACGCCTCGGTTGCAAGCTGTGGGGCCATCTGGGTAGAGGAGAGAAGCAGAAGCAGAAGGCGTCGTAGCGCCATCTCGCGTCCGGTCGGGTCATACCACTCCTCCAGGGTATGGATATTGCCTCCGGTGCCTCCCGTACCGATTGCCAGGGCCGGAATTCCCAGCGAGAGGGGAAGGTTGGCGTCCGTGGATCCCAGGCGCAGTTCGGTGCGAAGCGAGAGATGACGATCGACGCCGCGCAGCGCTGCCAGCAGGCACGAGTCATCCGGAAGATGGCCTGCAGGTCGATCCCCGATCGGCTCGATGCCGAGCGTTACGCTCGGTGTCCCCTCTTCAAGGGGCGATATCGAGGAGGTCAGGAGTCGCCGAACCTGCAAAGCCGCATTCCGCAGCGTGTGCGGGTCGCTCGACCGGATCTCCAGCAGGGCGCTCGCCGACGACGGGATAGAGTTCACCGACGTGCCGCCGGAGATGTGCCCCACGTTCAACGTGGTGAGAGGAGAGGAGGGCAGGGGTATCTCCGAGATGGCGGTAAGAGCGCGACTCAGCAGCAGAATGGGATTGGGTGTGCCGGCGTCCGACCACGAGTGCCCTCCGGGACCATGGATGGTATAGCGGAAGCGAAGGCTCCCAAGGGCACGTGTCACCACGGCCGTTCCGCTGCCTTCCAGGGCCAGCGCCGCCACGATCCGATTTCTGTAGGGACCTGTCAGGAATAGATGCCGCATCCCGCGAAGATCGCCCTCGCCCTCCTCGCCAACATTGGCGGCGAAGAGGATCGTGCATGGGGGATTGATCTTCGCATAGCGCAATGCCGCTGCCATCGCCAGCAGCGCAGACAGACCGGCGGCGTTATCGCACACGCCGGGTCCATGAATGCTCGATCCATCGCCAGTCACGACCGGATCGCACGCGGTCCCCGCCGGAAAGACCGTGTCCAGATGAGCGGAGATCAGAACGACAGGGCCGCCGTCCCCGGAGCCGTCCTCCGGCCTCAGCTCGCCCAGCGCATTTCCCTCCGCATCCAGATGAACATTCTCCAGCCCAAGGCCCTCGAAGCGCTCCACGAACCAGACAGCGCGCGCCTGCTCGCCAAACGGAGGGGCAGGGATCCTCACCATCTCCAGCAGCCAGCGTCGTAGCTGCGGCTGATGAAGATGCAGCCAGTGGAAGGCCCGATGCACCGCCGTGAGCGCTGCAAGCCGGCTGATTCGCTGGTAGGAGGAGTCCGTCATTGGTTCCTTGAAGGTTAGCGCGATTCCAGTCCGAAGGAGTAATCCACTTCGACAAGAAAAAGTCCCTGCGGAACGGCTGTAGGACCGGCAGCGGCACGCGCCCGAGCAGCGAGAATCTCCGGCAGTGCGTCCGGCGAGGTCCTGCCCCGTCCAACATCCACAAAGGTGCCCACCAGATTCCGAACCATGTGGTGGAGAAAGCCGGAGCCGGTCACCCGATAGACCAGAAGCTCCTCCTCACGATGCCAGCCTGAGGCGAAGATCGTCCGCACTGCCGACCTGGACCGGGCTCCGAGGGCGTCCTCCTCCTCTTCTTCGGCCTTGCGGGTGGCAAGGTCCGGTGATGTTGCCGCAAACGAGGTGAAGTCATGCGTTCCCACGACGTGCCGGGCCGCTTCATCCATTCTGGCCAGATCAAGTGGCCAGGTGCAGTTCCATACGAAGGGAGCAAGCGTCGGCGGGCAGATGGCGTGCGTCGCGATGCGGTACTCGTAGGTCTTGCGGCGCGCGCTGTGACGAGCGTGAAACTCCGGCGGAACATCCTCGATGGTCAGGATGCGAATGCTTGCGGGAAGGAAATTGTTAAGGGCGCGCTGCAGGTTCGCCCCCGGAATAGGCGACTCCAGGGAGAAGGACGCGACTTGTCCGAGCGCGTGGACGCCGGTATCGGTTCTTCCTGAACCCTGGGGAAGTACAGCTTCTCCGGTAATGTGGCGGATTGCCTCTGCGAGTGTTCCCTGAACCGTGGGCAAACCCGGCTGTACCTGCCAGCCGTGATAAGGGGTTCCGTCATAGGCAATCGTGAGCTTCCAATGTGGCATGCGACAACTTGCACGGTAACACGGCGCCGCACCTCGGCGGCAAAGGAGGCGTCCCGAACCCGATGGTCGCGTTGCAATGCGTAGAGGTTGATATACTTACCGGGTCACTAGCCCGAAAATCAGTCATGGACCGGAACGAAAACCGGTCCATGTGCGTATCAGTGCCCAGCTACAGCATCGCAGTCCAATTCCCGGCCCGTATCGGATGGTTCCATCATCTTTAAGAGTCCTTGGCATGGTGCTGTGCGTCTCTAGTAAGACACTGAAAGTACAGAGGACATGCCTCGGCAGGGTTTGTGACGGGCCGATTGGCAAGTGCATTCCCGGTGAACTCCCCGTGTGCAGGGAAGTCCCCGGCCAGAATCAAAGGGAAGGTTGGAGATCGCATCGTGAGATTAAGGGATATGCAGGCAGCGGCGAGTATAGGACTGCTGCTGATGAGCGTAAGCACACCGCCGTCGTTGGCGCAGCAGGTTACACCACCGGCTCAGCCGCCTACTCAGAATCAGCCGCAGACCCAGACCCAGACCAGCCCGACCGCTCCTGCACCGCAGCAGCCGGTTGTGACGGACACGACTGGCACCCCGGGTCTCCCGCAGGCTCCTCAACCAAAGCCCACCGAGCCCCTCTATCTGCGCGATACCGCAGTGGACTATACCAAACCCAGAAGCCACTTCTGGAACCCTATCGCTCCCTATACCCCCATCACCGTTCCCCAGGTGCGTCTGGGCAATACGCCCCAGCTAAGCCAGTTGCTGCGTGACGGAAAGATCTACCTCAGCCTCTCCGATGCTGTCACCCTCGCACTCGAGAACAACTACGACATCGAGATCGCAAGGATCAACCTCGACATTGCGGATACCGACATCCTCCGTACCAAGGCCGGCGGCACGCTTCGCGGTGTTTCGACCGGACTGGTGACCAATACCATCGGTGGAACCTCCTCGACGATCACCGGCGGCGGCGGCCCCGGCGGCACGTCCAGTGGAGTCGGCGGAGGCGCCGCAGGCGCCACGGGTATCGTCCTCAGCACCAACGGCGGAGGACCGCTGCCGATGAACCTGGACCCGGTATTTACTGGGACCCTGCAGTACGAGTCGCAAAATTCCCAGCAGACGAACACTCTGATCACCGGAACGGACACCCTGAAACAAAACGCTGCGACCTACAACTTCGGCTATCAGCAGGGATTTCTGACCGGTACCCAGTTCAACTTCACTTTCAATAACTCACGCACGACAACCAACAGCATCCGTTCTACCTACAGTCCTCAGTTGAATTCTCTGTTCCAGGCCAAGGTGACCCAGCACCTGCTCCAGGGTTTTGGCTGGGGTATCAATGGACGTCTGATTCTTCAAGCAAAGAATGACCGCCGCATTACCGATTCCGCCTTTCGGGCACAGCTACTGTATACCGTGTCCCAGATTGAGAATATCTACTGGGGCCTGGTAAGCGCCTATGAAGACGAGCAGGCGAAGGAACGTGCTCTGGCACAGTCAACGCAGTTGACCGCAGACAACCGCCGGCAACTCGAGATTGGAACCCTGGCTCCGCTGGATGTCGTGAACTCAGACGCTGCGGTGGCCGCAGACAAACAGGCGCTGGTGGCATCTCAGACCAACCTCGAGTACCAGCAGCTGCTCATGAAGCAGGCGATCGCGCGCAACCTGAACGATCCTCAACTCTCCAATGCGCCGGTCATTCCAACGGACCGCGTTGGTCTGGACCGTCTTCCCGAGGAAGATACTCCGATCGAAGACCTCGTGCGGCAGGCCTATGCCAACAATCCTCAGATTGAGCAGGCAACGCTCAATATGAAGAACAACGAGATCACCATCAAGGCGCTGAAGAACGGTCTGCTTCCCACCGTGGATGCATATGCCTACTATGGCGGCTCTTCTCTCGGCGGCTCCCAGAATCCCGCCCTGCAGTGCGACTTTGTAAGTGGAGCTACCTGTCCCCCAGGAACATATCCGACGAGGGGCTTGAACGATGTCTTCGGAAATACCTTCACCGGAAGGTATCCGGACAAGGCAGTGGGCGTAAACATCAGCATTCCTCTCCGCAACCGGATCGCGCAGGCGGATCAGGCACGCTCGCAGATGGAATACCGCCAGTCGCAGATGCGGCTGCAGCAGCTTTACACGCAGGTTCGCATCAACGTCATCAACGGCCAGTATGCTCTGACCAACGACCGTGCACAGGTGCAGTCCGCGCAGGCTGCGCGCGATTACGCGGTGCAGAGCCTGGAAGCCGAGCAGAAGAAGTACCGCCTGGGCGCGTCGACGACAGCGCTTGTCCTGCAGCAGCAGCGTAACCTCGCAGCCGCCGACAACACGCTGATCTCGGCGACAGCCGCCTATGCAAAGGACCGCGTGGCCCTGGGGCAACTGCTCTCGAACCTGCTCGACAAGTACGGCATCAACATCGTCGATGCCGCAACCGGCAACATCTCACACCAGCCGTCGATTCCTGGTCTGACCGTGCCGAAACAGCCCGAGGCGCCAAAGCCGCTTACCGCAAAGCCGCCTGCAGCGCCACAGGGCTGAAGTTCCCAACCAATGACAGTCAAAAGGCCCGGAGCTTCCGGGCCTTTTCACTTTGTGAGCCCAGCCGACGCAGCAGGTTCCGATCGCATGCTGGACTACACTGGAACAATGAGTACTGGCCACAACGCTGCGACTGAAAACGCCCTCAAGGATTCAGCTTCACCCTACCTTCGATCCGCAATGCACCAGCCCGTACGGTGGCACGAATGGGGAGAAGAGGCGTTCTCACGAGCGCAAACAGAGGACAAGCCGATCCTGCTGGACATTGGCGCTGTCTGGTGCCACTGGTGTCACGTGATGGACCGTGAGTCCTATGAAAACCCTGCGATCGCAGAGCTGATCAATGATCACTTCATCGCCATCAAGGTCGATCGCGACGAGCGCCCCGATGTGGATACGCGCTATCAGGCCGCCGTTTCAGCGGTCAGCGGGCAGGGAGGCTGGCCGCTCACCGCGTTTCTGACTCCGGACGGAAGACCCTTCTTCGGAGGGACCTACTTCCCGCCAGAGGACCGCCACGGACGCCCCGGCTTTCCGAGGGTGCTCATGACGATGGTCGAGGCCTTTCAGCAGAAGCGCGACGATGTCAATGACTCTGCCGGTGGTGTAATGGCCGCAATCGAGCATAACGAATCCTTTATGGGGCGGGCAGGCAATCCCGGGCCGGAACTCGTGGCCAGGCTCGTCGAATCCGTCCTCAAGCAGTTTGATCAACGCTCCGGCGGGTTTGGCTCCCAGCCGAAGTTCCCGCATTCGGGCGCGATCGATCTCCTGCTCGACGCGGCTGCACGGGTCTCTCCGGCAACGGCGCCTGAGCAGTCCGAGAGAGCACGCACGGCTGCGCTCGCGACACTCCAGAAGATGTCGCGCGGAGGAATCTACGATCATCTTGCCGGTGGTTTCCACCGTTACTCGGTCGACGAGTACTGGATCGTTCCTCACTTTGAAAAGATGGCGTACGACAACAGCGAGCTGCTGAAGAACTACGTCCATGCCTACCAGACCTTCGTAGAGCCTGAATGTGCAAGAGTGGCGCGCGACATCATCCGGTGGATGGATGAATGGCTGACCGACCAGGACAAGGGCGGCTTCTACTCCTCGCAGGATGCGGACTTCTCGCTCGACGACGACGGCGACTACTTCACCTGGACCAGGCAGGAGGCAGCGGCCGTCCTGACCCCCGAAGAGCTGGCCATTGCAGCAGACTTCTACGACATCGGCGAGATCGGGGACATGCACCACAATCCGCAGAAAAACGTCCTCCACGTTCGGACTTCGCTTGAGCCGCTGGCCACGAAACATGGGACGACCCTGGATCGCGCAAGGGAGCTGCTTGTCTCTGCGAGAGAGAAGCTGTACGGTGCGAGGTTGAAGCGACCGACACCTTACATCGATAAGACCATGTATGTGGGCTGGAACGCGATGTGCATTTCGGCGTACCTTGCAGCGGGACGGGTCCTGAACCTTCCTCAGACGCGCGACTTTGCGCTGAGGTCGCTTAATCGCGCCCTTGCAACCGCGTGGGACGCCGAACAGGGACTGTCCCACGTCATCGCCTATGGCGAAGGAAAACGGGCCAGGCGAATCCCCGGCACTCTGGAAGACTACGCCGCACTGGGCAACGCTTCGCTGGATGCGTGGGAGGCCACTGGTGACTATCGCTACTATGAGGCCGCGCAGAGCATCTCCGATCACCTGATCAAAGGCTTTTACGATCCGACCGGCGGCGCCTTCTTTGACTCCGAGAGCACCTCTGACAGCAAGCTTGGCGCGCTCTCGGTTCGAAGGAAGCCGCTGCAGGATTCCCCCACTCCTGCCGGCAACTCGGTTGCTGCAATGCTTCTGCTTCGTCTTGAGGCGCTCAACCAGCGCGACGACTACGCGGCGAAGGCACTCGAGACGCTGGAGACCTTTGCCGGCATCGTAGAGCACTTCGGGCTCTATGCCGCGAGTTACGGGCTGGCGCTCCAGCGCATGGTTACAGGTACCGTGCAGATCTGCATCATCGGCGATGGATCCTCCGCCCAGGAGCTCGAGACCGCCGCACTGGCGCGCTACGCCGTGAACAAGAGCGTCATCCGCGTGGGCAAGGAGCAACTCAATAGCCTCCCATCATCTCTCGCAGAGACGCTCCCGCACCTTCCGGGCATCAAGGACGGGACAGTGCACGCCATGGCGGTCGTGTGTACCTCAAAAGGATGCCTGCCGCCCGTACAGACCCCCGACGAGCTGGCGGAGCTGCTGAACCACACCCTGTAGCCCGCTTTCTACCTGCACTTCGGGATTCCCCAACGGCAGCGATCGGGAGACCGTCCGCTGCCTGCGACTCGCGTCCCTCATCCGCCCCCACGCAGCTACCTCAAGAGATGATTGAGGTAGCTGCCCATAAATGATTGAACGAGAATGCATATTCCATCCAATCCAGTCGCCAAATCTGAACGACCCATCCTCTCCGAGGCAAGACACGAGACGGAAGAGGGAATCTACTATTTTTAGAATCTGCTTCTTGGAAATATTCAGAAAAATGGACAACTCACACAACTTTTCCGATAGGTCGGCGTCTTATTGGATGTAACAACAATTTGCTGAGGTTAGCAGTTCCCACAGCCTCGGTTTCACCTATCCGCAATACCAGTGCCCACCCATTCAAGGCCTCCAGAACACCGGAGGCCTTCTCGCCATCTCGCTGAATTGATTACGGAAAGCCCTCAGGCCAGCCCTATTTTGCGATCGAGAGCATACACGCCGGAACCATAGAAGGCGAGCATCAGGGCGATTCCCAGCAGGGCAAGAGAATACTCTGAGCCTGCATATCCGTGATGTCGCGTCACCATGACAACAGCGACCAACATATTTATGGTGATCAGAAGAGCCGCGAAGCGGGTGAACAGCCCCATCAGGACAAGCGCGCCCCCGACAAACTCCGTGAGCGCCGAGACGATTCCCATCCAGTACGGGAGCCCAAGCGATGCGACGAACCGGCTATGCCGTTCCATGGCCGCAAAGGTGTTTCCGCCGTGAAAGCCACCCGCGGGAATTACCTTACTGAAGCCGTGATAGAGCATCGCAGCGCCCAGAATCAGGCGCAGGAAAAAGGCGCCCCAGGGCTGTAAGTTATCCAGTGTCTTTGACATAGTAGTCCTTGTTCAGGTGCAAAAGGGATAGCTTGAGGCTAGCTCAAGGATGGAGGATCGCCGGATATCATTTCGCCATCGGTGCCGTGGAAGATACGGGCAGAACCTGCGTCAGAAAGCCCTTAACGGCCTCAGCAAACCCTGGACCGGTACTTGCGTCCACCTCTCTTATCGACTTCGGGGCCGCCGCCGCTTGAAACGCCTCCGGAAGCCCTGATCCGGCATGGAAGATCAACAGCTTGGGGCGTTGCAACCGCGCGAGAGGCGCTCGCAACGGAAAGTCTTCGTGAAAGAGCATCGCCGCCGGCAGAAAGCGAAAGCGGGAGTCGTTGCCGATGACCTGTCGCAGGTCCGTATACGGAGAATCCAGAATGACAGCCGGTATCTCGACATGCCTGGAGACCAGTTCTGCAGCGAGCGAGGCCCCGACACCGACGCCGTACGGTACGATCCTGCTGGCCGCGATGTGTCGTGTGCTGGTGAGATAGTCCCAGGCGTGCTCGGTGTCCTGACGCATTCGCTCCTCCGACGGATGCATGCTCGCACTCCTGCCATAACCGCGATAATCGAATGTGAATACGTTCACGCCGATCTCCCGGAGCGCAGTCTGCGTGGAGGAGAACGATGCGGTTGTACCGTCACCGCCCGGAAGAAAGAGGACAGTGAGCTGGTTATATCGGTTTGAAGCGGTCGCCGGCAGCCATTCGCCGGCAAGCTGCGGCTGTCCTGTCGCTTCGGAAGCAAACCGGATCTCGTCCTGGGACGCAGGTCCAGTCGTCCGAACCGGATGGAGAACCAGCTGCCATTGTCCACGGTAGAACAACAGGCAAAGAGTAGCGTAGGTGCATAGCAGCGCAGCTGCGACCACGCCTGCAAACGCCTTCACCAGCCAGCGTCCTTCGACCACGTCCGGTTGCGGGGTCTTCTGCGGAGATCTTCGGGAATGGCGCTGCATGAGAGGACTTGTAACGACTTTAGCACCTCGCCCATCCGCACATCGAACCCGATACCATGGAGAAGAGAGACAGGGAGGTTTCGTGGCGAAGTGGGTCAGGTTGTGCAGCGTGGCGGAAGCGCCTTTGCCTGGGACCGTAAAGGAGGCAGAGGCGGAAGGCGTGACCGTATGTCTCGCAAATGTGGGTGGCGAACTCTCTGCGCTCGATAACTGGTGCCCACATCGTCACGGCCCGCTTGGCCAGGGCTGGATCGAGAAGGATTGCGTCGTCTGCCCCTGGCACTCCTGGACCTTTCACGTGAAGACCGGCGAGGCGGAGTTCCCGCCAAACCAACGCGTCAGTGTCGTTCCCCTTCGAGTCGAAGGAGAAGACATCCTGATCGACATCGAAGAGAAGGGCCCTGATCCGGTTTCTTAACGGAGCCTCTCTGCCAGTGCATTCAACTCTTGTTATCCTTGCAGTCAGCAATGGCTAACAAACCTCTTGTTCTGACTATTCTCGATGGCTGGGGCTACCGCCCGGACACGCACGGCAACGCGATCGCGCTCGCCCGCAAGCCGAACTACGATCGCCTCCTCGAACAGTTTCCCAACACGCTCATTCACGCCAGCGATCATTTTGTAGGGTTACCCGACGGCCAGATGGGGAACTCCGAGGTTGGCCATCTGAACCTCGGCGCCGGGCGTATCGTTCGCATGGACATCAGCCGCATCGACAACGCCATCGCGGACGGCAGCTTCTTCAAAGACCCCACCCTGGTGAAGGCGGTCGAGCTTGCCGCGCAGGACAACCGCGCCCTCCACCTGCTTGGCCTGGTCTCCGACGGCGGTGTCCACTCGCAGCAGCGGCATCTGTACGCTCTGCTGCGCCTTGCGGCAAAGCACAAGCTCACGCGCGTCTTCGTGCACGCATTTATGGACGGACGCGACACCATGCCGACCAGCGGCCTTGGCTACCTCGAGTCCCTTGAACAGCAAATTCGGGAGATCGGAGTCGGCCAGATCGCTTCCGTCTCCGGCCGCTACTACGCCATGGACCGCGATCTTCGCTGGGAAAAGGAGCGGCAGGCCTTCGACGCCATGGTCACCGGGCATCCCCAGGGCGGCGTCTATGCCGACCCGCTGGCGCGAGTTCGCGAGCTCTATCACAACCAGATCACCGACGAGTTCATCCCTCCATTCACCGTGATCGATCAACACGGCGCGCCCGTCGGGCTCATCCGCTCCAACGACGTCTGCATCTGCTTCAACTATCGTGCCGACCGTGTCCGCCAGATCACCCGCGTACTCGCCCGGAACTGCGATCTTCCCGGCGGCCTCACAGACAACAATGCCAACGACCTTCCCAAGGCAGCAGAGCTCGACCTTGAGATTCCTCGGCCCGAAGCTCCTTCCAACATCCACTACGTCTGCATGACCCAGTACGACAAAAATTTCAACGTCCCTGTCGTCATTCCGCCGGAGTCGATGGAGAACCTGCTGGCGCACGTCATGGCCTATGCCAACCTGCGCAATCTTCGTGTGGCCGAGACCGAAAAGTATGCGCATGTCACCTACTTCTTCAACGGCGGAATCGAAAAGCCTTTCCCCGGCGAAGACCGCGTGCTGATCCCTTCGCAGAAGGTGGCTACCTACGATCTCGCGCCCGAGATGTCAGCAGCAGGAATTGCCGACGCTGTCATCAAGGCAGTCAACGACACCGCCTTCGACATCATCATCGTCAACTTCGCCAACGCCGATATGGTGGGGCACTCCGGCAAGATCGAGCCCACAGTCCGGGCCGTCGAGACGGTAGACACGCAGTTGGGACGCATCTATCAGGCCGTCAAGCAGCGTTGTGGATCGCTTCTCGTCACCGCCGATCATGGGAACGCCGAGCTTCTGATCGACCCGGTCACAGGAGGTCCGCACACCGCCCACACCACCAACCCGGTGCCGTTCATCCTGGTCGCCGACGAGTGTGATGCCAGCCACCACGATATCCTTCGTCCCGGCGGAAGCCTGCGCGATGTCTCACCCACCATCCTTAAACTTCTCGGCCTTAAAAAGCCGACAGAGATGACCGGCGATACGCTGCGCGAGGTGTAGGCTCCGCAGCTTCAATCTCTGGAATCAGAAGAAAGGGTGGCCCGTGCCACCCTTTCTTCTTTCCCAGTCTGTTTGATCGAAAAGTGATCTGCCTAAAGGATCTCGACCTTCCCCTCAGGCGTCTTCGTAAAGCCGTGGATCATGCGGCCAGTCTGGTCCATGTGCAGAAGCGTCAGCTTGTCCTTTGCAATCTGAAGGTGACTGAACCCATACGCCTTCGCCGCATACGGTCCGCGCTGCGCCTCATCGATCTTCAGGTTGTAGAGGTCTGCGCCCCCTCCTCCCGACATCACGAAGGACGTAGGATGTCCTTCGAACTCCAGGTGCTGCATGTCATGGTCGTGGCCGGCCAGGTACAGGTGGGCCTTGTGTTCGCGCAGCAGAGGCTCCCAGTCCGCGATCAGGACCTGATGGTCGCCATGCGGCCCGTTGGAGTAGATCGGATGGTGCGCCATCACGACCAGGTAAGGCGTCTTTCTCGGCTTCTCCAGCTCTGCCTTCAGCCAGCGAAGCTGTTCCTCCTTCTCCTCCGGTGTCAGAGTAAAATTCACCCCGTTCGCCTTGGGAGCCTTGGCATGGGGGACATTGCTGTCAAGCGCAATCACCGTCACCAGCGGGTCTTTGGCAGGAAAGGTAAAGCTGTACCAGCGCGCAGGCATCGTCCAGCGCGTGCTGCCGCGCTTTGCATAGGCAAGCTCGGCGTCGAGCTTGCTCAGGGGCATCCTCTGGTAGTCATGATTCCCTGGAATGGCATAGGCAGGGCAGTCGAAGACCGACTTCGGGTAAAGATCTTCAAAGTGCGTCTTCCACCGTGGAGAGTCGATGCCACCGGTAAGATCGCCGTACCAGTTGTCGCCCAGCATCAGCAGCGCATCTGTCTTGACGGCATGCTGCTTGACGTAGTCACGCATGGCCCCGGCTACAGCCTCCTGTCCAGCCGGACGATCGGAGCCCCAGTCGCCAATCATCAGCCAGTTCAAAGATCCGTTTCCATGGGCATGCACTCTTGCGAAGGAAGGCAATGGCCCTAGCCCTGCGAGCGCGCTAAAGGCAAAACTCTGGCGCAGAAACCTGCGACGACTCAGCAACTCGTTCATAGCTCTTTTCTACGTCTCCCGTGTGAACACAACTTGAAGCAAGACTAAAACTCGCGGCGGCCCTCGAGAGCCCGCGACATGGTGACTTCGTCTGCGTACTCAATGTCGCTGCCCGCCGGCACACCGGTCGCAATGCGCGTTACCCGAATCCGCGGCTCGGCCCGGCGAATCTCCTCGGCCAGAAACCGGGCCGTCGCCTCGCCTTCCGTCGTTGGGGAGGTGGCGAGGATGATCTCATCCAGACCAGGAAGCCTTGTCATCAGGTTCGCAATACGAAGCTGCTCCGGCCCTACGCCTCCGATGGGAGAGAGCGTGCCGTGCAGCACGTGGTAGACGCCGGCAAAGCTCCGCGTCTTTTCGATCGTTGCGATATTGGTAGGCTCTTCCACCACGCAGACCAGCCGCTGGTTGCGTACCGCGTTCGTACAGTAAGAGCACGGATCGACATCAGTAATATTGTTGCAGACCGAGCACAGCTGCAGCCGGGCCTTCAGCTCGCGAATGGCGTCCGCCAGTTTTTGCGCATCTTCCTGCGAAGACCGCAGGACGTGAAACGCCAGCCGCTGCGCGCTCTTGGCGCCAATTCCCGGCAGCTTGCGCAGCTCGTCGATCAGCCGCGTCATCGGTTCGGCGAACCGCGCCACTAGGTAAGCCCCGGCAGGTTCAGGCCGCCCATCATACTTGCGACACTTGATTTCATCGCGTCATCAGCGCGTCTTCCGGCCTCGTTGACGGCGGCGGTAATCAGGTCTTCCAGCAGCTCGATATCGCTGCCCGAGCTGCCGATGACAGTAGGGTCGATCTTCAGGCGCAGAACTTCCTTCTTGCCGTTCATCTTCACGGTGACCAGACCGCCTCCGCTCGACGCCTCGACGGTCGTTTCGGCAAGTTTGCGCTCCATCTGCTCCTGCATCTGGCGCGCCTGCCCCATCATCTCCTTCATCTTCGCAAGATCAGAAAAATCCATATCGCTCGTCCTTCTCTTGTCTTTAGACGCCTTAGTCGCCGTCCCTAAGATCAATCACGTTACGAATCTCGGCATTGAACAGACGCTGGGCCTCCTGCACGACCGGATGCTCCATTGCCTTGGCCTGCGCGCTGCCGCTCTTCGCCGCCCGCGGCTTCTTGGCAGCAGCCGAGCTGCCCGAACCGGGCAGCAGCACCAGCTTCAGCTGTCCCGAACCAGCACCGCGCAGCGCAGCACGCACGATCTTATCGGCCTCGGGATTCACCACCATCGGCAGCATCGTCTTTGAAAGCTCCGTCTGCACCCGGATCTCATCCCCGACGATCTTCCACTCGGCGTCCGCCAGCGCATCTGCCGCAGAACTCTGGCTCTTTGCAGCCGACAGCGCCTCAACGGCAAGCCGCTGCAGCTCTTCGCCGTCCTGACCCGCTGCCGCAGCCGCCGCAGGATCGAGCACAGCCGCGGACGGAGTCGCCTCCGGCTCCAGGACCTCCTTCGGCAATGAACCCACGCCCAGCAGATCTGCCGCAACCTCGACCGCCGTAATCTCCTCGACCGGATCGACCGCGGCCACAGACACCGCCGGGGTTGGAGCCGAGGGTGGCTCAGGCTGCATCATTACCTGTCGCTCCGCCGCAGGCCGCGAAGCGGTCTCAACCACCTTCACGGGAGCCGTAACCGGCTGCTCAAATCGCTTCCTGCTCTGGTCCGCAGCAAACGGCGAGAACGCGGGCTTCGCAGGCGCAGGCGGAGCTACTGGCCGGGCCGCCGGCGGCGCCATTCGTGCAACTGGAGCCGGAGCGGCCGATCGAGGCCGAGCCTCCGCCGACGCTCCACCGCCACCCGAGGGAGGGAAGCGGCTCAGGAGCTCTTCCACAGGCAGCAGCCGCTGCAGGTGCACCAGCTTCAGCAGCCCCAACTCAAAATGAAAACGCTGCTCCTGCCTGTAACCCAGCTCGTCAAAGGTACGCAGCATCACCTGCAGAAAGCGCGTAAGCTCCTCTTCCGTGAACAGCGCCGCCGACCGTGCAGCGCGTCGCTGCTCATCCGTCGAAATCTGCAGCAGCTCCGTCTCCGGGTTCTCTTCCGTAGCTCCCGCAATCTTCGCGATTACACAGTTCCGCAGATACCGCACAAACTGCCGCGCCAGTTGTGCCGGGCTATTGCCCGCATCCAGCAGCTCATTGGCCGTCGTCATGACCTCTGCGCTGCGGTTCTCATGAACAGCCTGCAAAATCCGCTCGAAGACGTTGTTCGCGACCGTCCCCATCAGCTCGCGAATCTGCATCGCATCCAGACGTGGCCGCCCGTCTTCTACGGGAGCACTGGCGATGGCCTGGTCCATGATCGAAAGCGCATCGCGCATCGATCCATCGCCCGCCTCCGCCAGCAGAGCCAGCGCTGCATCATCGGCATCAACGTTTTCCTTCTCCGCAATGCCGCGAATCTGCGCCAGAATATCGACCAGCTTCACCGCATGAAAGCTGAAGTGCTGGCAGCGCGAGCGCACCGTCTGCGGAATGTCCTCCGGCTGCGTCGTCGCCATCATAAAGACGATGTGCTCCGGCGGCTCCTCCAGCGTCTTCAGCAGGGCATTGAAGGCGGCATCGGTGATCTGGTGCGCCTCATCCAGAATGTAAATCTTGTACTTGTCCCGCGCCGGTCGATACCGCGCCGCATCCCTCAGCTCACGAATCTCGTCGATACCGCGATTCGTCGCCGCGTCGATCTCGATCACATCGACCGCATTGCCCGCGCGAATCTCCACGCACGAATCGCACACCTCGCACGGCTCGGCAGTGGGACGCTCTGAGCTTCCGATCGCATTGCGGCAGTTCAGCGCCATCGCCAAAATACGGGCAATCGTCGTCTTGCCGATGCCTCTGTGTCCGCTGAAGATGTAGCCGTGCGCAATGCGTCCCTGCGTGAGCGCGTTCATCAGCGTCACGGTGACGTGGTCCTGCCCCGCAACATCGGCAAAGCGCTGAGGACGGTACTTTCTTGCTAAAACCTGGTATGCCATAACACCCGAGGCGGCGCCTGGCCGCATCTCGTTATTGTAGCGTCCTGAATCCCCCCTCACGCCTTCAGGACACGCCGGGCCTTCCGCTCGCGGCGTCTTACCTCTTCTTCGCTGAACATTGTTCCCCGGCACCTGGCCGATCCGCAGTGACAATCCGCATCGTCATCGTCGCTGTCGTGCAGGTTGTACTCGTAGGTCAGCTCTTCGCCGGGAGCGATATCGCGTAGGGCGATAATCCAGATATCCTCGCCGATATGCACTGTCTCGCAGTTTGGATCGCAGGAGTGGTTGATGAACATCGCGGTCCCAAAGCCATCGATCACGTCGCCATCGCTGGCGCTGAACAGGTAGGTGATAAACCGGTCCTTGTACCGCTCATCCGCCTCTCGCTTGCTGAAGCGAGGACCATCGTACTGGATGACCTTCGTTCCTTTGCGGATAGGCCGCGTCGTGTAGCAGCCGGCGGCGTGGATAGACGAGGAGCGGATCATCAGACCAGGGATCATCGAAAACTCATTCTTTATGCAGGGATTCCGCGGCCCACATGGATGCATCCTTCGGTTTCCATTTAAGCGCCGGGCAAGCTGACTATAACAAAGTCGCGGACCGGGGCGTCAAACCCGTCAGGCGAGTAGTCTAAACAGAGAGGATGAGTCGAACTTCCACCTACGCGCTTGCAGCCTTCACGATCATCGCGGCGCCCCTGTATGCGCAGGCGCCTCAGCCAGCCTCACCCGCTCCGTGTTCCCAGTCTTCCGATACCGCCCACAGCAAATCTCAGCCCGACAGGCCCTGCGCTCCAACTCCAGACAAGAGGGAATCTCCAGCCGCGCAGCGTTTTCCGTTTCCCGGCGAACAGACAGAGCCCAGCCCGCAGTCGAAGCCCGATACACCTGCGACCTCCGGCAAACCCTCATCCGCCGCCGACAAGTTCCCGTTCCCCACGGTACCCCCTCCCCCCATGCCCGGCTCCGAACCCGATAGCTCGAGCTCCAGCAGTTCTAGCAGCTCCAGCTCCGACTCCACCGATGCACCTTCTTCTGACAACCCTGCAGGCGACACAGGCGATACTCCGCCTCCCTCAGCCCGTCGTCGCCTGCCCAAAGTCGAAAACCTGCAGACCCCCGAAGAACGCGTCGACGAAGACCTGAAGGTCGCCAAGTTCTATTCCGATGCAGGCGATCTCAATGCGGCCTATCTGCGCGTGCGCGATGCCGTAAAGTACCTCCCCAACGACGCCGACACCCACTTTGCGCTCGCCTACGTCGCCCAAAAGATGAAGAAGCGTGAGGAAGCCATCGCAGAGTACAACAATTACCTGCGGCTTGCTCCTGACGGCGAAAGAATCAAGGACGCCCGCAAGGCCTTGAACGAGCTGCAGCGCTAAGCTCCAGCCCTACTTGATGTGGTTGAACAGATTGTCCTGCTGGAGCGCCGTAACCACGCTCAGCAGGGCCTGGTACTGCGTCTGGCTGGCTTTCAGATCGGTCGCCACCTTCGCCGGATCAGACGATACCAACTGCCCCTGCTGGACCTTGATCTGCGCCTCCTGGGTCTGCGCATACGTACTTGTCGACCCCACCGTGCTCAACGAGGCGTTCAGAAAGCTCCGCTGCGTCGACAGGTCTCCCAACGCATTCGTCAGCGCCGAGCTGTCAGCCGAGATGCTCGCCGTCGAAGCCCCGCTCGTCAGGTCTGCCACCAGCTGATTCAGCACCCCCAGCACTCCCGTGCTCCCCGAACCGAAGACCGTCGATCCCGGCAGGCTGGTCTGGATCTTCTGGCCGCCCGGCGTAGTGATCGTCTGCACGTTGCTGTCGCCGTTATACGTCGCAACTGCAGGAGTACTCGTCGTATCCAGCGTGAAGGGAGCCGTATCCCCCTTGCTGCCGGAAAACAGGTAGCTTCCCTGATAGCTCGTATTCGCCAGCGCCACCACGTTGTCCCGAATCGCAGTCACCTGTCGCGCCATCGTCTGCAGGTTCGCGCTGTTCAGCGTACCGTTGGCCGCACCGACCGCCAGCGAGATCGCCGACGTGACCTGCGACACCACCTCGCCCAGCGTCGAATCCACCATCTGCAGCCGCGAAGACACGCCCGATGCCGTCTGCACATACGTATCGATGCTCGAAATCTGGCCATCCAGCCGCAGGCTCTGCGTCGCAGCCGCGGGATCGGAGGAGAGTTGACCGACACGAAGCCCGCTTGAAAGCTCCGCCGCCAGATGGTTGGTGTTCTTCATCGCATTGTTCAGCGAATACACAACCGAATTGAAGTAAGTAGGATCAGCTCGCATCGTTTTATGTCCTCAACTTCCTGAACCTCAACAAAACTTCGCTCCCGCAAAGTGGGTGTCATCCTGAGCGAAGCGCAGCGCAGTCGAAGGATCTGCGGTTTGCCAGTCCGTGCCCCCCACATGCCCCAGGTCTCCCCAAAAAACCGGGGTGCCGGGTGCCCCACCTTCGCGAAGCTAAGGTGGGATTCGCAGGATCTCCCGGAATACCCACCCACCACAGGACGGAAGAAGTATCATCCTGAGCGGAGCGCAGCGCAGTCGAAGGATCTGCGGTTTGTCAGCATCGACCGCAGCCCCCCTCTCAATGCACCGCACCCTAAGAGACCGCCGTATTAACCCCAAGATTCAGCGCAGTCGCCATCATCTCGTCTGTAATCGAAAACAGCTTGGCCGCCGCCTCATAGGCCCGCTGGTACTGCGTCAGGTTTGCAGCCTCCTCATCCAGCGAGACCGCCGACAGCGCGTTGCGCTGGCTCTTCAGCTGCGACACCATAGCCTGCTGCGTCATGTTGTTCGAGGCCGCCGACGAGGCCGCATTTCCAATCTGCCCCAGCAGACTCGTCAGAAACTCCAGGGGAGTCGAGCCGCTCACCGTTGCGCCGGAACCAAGTCCCGCCAGCAGCAGCGCGTTCCCCGTCCCGGTCGAGCCCTCGCCAACCGCCGCAGCTGCAATCGCCTGCGGATCGGTCGTCGCCATGCCGACCAGCGCCGCCGCTCCTGTAGCAGTCGCGGGAAGCTGAAAGATGTCCTGTCCCGGATTTCCATTTCCATCCAGTCCAAGCCCGTTTGTCTGGTTCACCTGTGTCGCCACGTCGAAGGCGAGCTCGTCAAGAGCACTCTGGTACTGGGGCAGCAGCTGGTCGCGGGCCTGCAAGGCGCCGCCAATCGCTCCGCCGGTCAACCCTGAGGTCACATCCGCCGCCGGAATCCCGGCCAGAATATGGGTCTCACCTCCGACGAGCGATTTGCTCAGCGAATACGCCTGTGCCCCGCTTACCAGCACCGCTCCATTGGTCGTCGTCAGCGTGATCTGGTTATTCTCGTTCGTAATCTGATCGAGTCCCACGTACTGCGAAAGCTGCGCGATCGCCTGCTGGCGCTGGTCTTCCAGCACACCGGCATCCGCGTTCGGGCTCGTGCTCGAAATCTTCTGGTTCAGCGTCGCAATCGTCGACAGTAGCCCGTTGACCGTATCCACGTAGCCAGAGACCTGCTTGTCCAGATCGGCGGATACTCCGGCCATCTGGTTGGCCGTCGCATTGAAAGCCCCCACCAGATTGCTCGCAGCCGAAATCACCTTCTGTCGCGTCGACGAGTCCGACGGATTGCCTGTCAGCGAAGACAGTGCGTTGTAGAAGTTGTTCAGCGCCGTGCCCAGGGCGGTCGTGCTGGCCGACCCGGAAGTGGAGCTCAGCGCAAAGATGTTTTGCACCTGGTTGAGAGCGTCCTCCAGGGTCTGGCTCTGCGCTTGGACCTGGATCTGCTGCTGCAGCCGCTGCTCAAGCACACGATCGCGCTGCGAAGCCGGTGCTCCTGCGCTGGCGCCCATCCCCATGGTCAGGTTGCCGATCGTTACGCTATCGTTCTCGGTCCAGGTCGCAACCTCACGGGTATAGCCCGCTGTGTTCTGGTTGGCGACATTGTTGGACGTGATGTTCAGTGCCGTCTGGTTCGCCATCAGGGCCTGCTGGGCCAGCGCCAGTGCAGAGTTCAACGTTCCCATCGGTCGTACTCCCCTCGTCCTCAGCGGTGCAATGCGTTGCTGCCTTCACAGTGCCCGTGTTCTGCCTGATACCTCAGAAGCTCGATCGGCGGCCGCGCCGGCGCGCCGTGCTGCATCACCAGCAGCAGCCGGTCTTCGAGCGTGAGAGATCGTTCCCGCTCCCAACTCGAACTCGCCGCGAGCGTGCTTTCCTGAACCCGGGCCATAGCTCCATCTTCCTTCGTGCCTACTTCAGAAGGGAGTCGATCATCTTGCCCGCAACGTCCGAGGACGATACGTTGTAGCTTCCATCGGCGATCGCCTTCTGCAGTGCCTCCACCTTCGCGGTGCGCACATCCGGGGTCGACAGGGCGCGTGAAACCAGCTCGCCGGTCGAGCTCAGCGTTGTCGCATCCTGCGCGGCCGCCGCAGGCCTGTTCTCGGCAGCGTGAGATCGGCTGCCGCTCTGCTGCGTCTGTGAGGCAGAGGCCGGCGCAATCGCGGGAAGTACCTGCTTCCAGTCTCCAATTCCGTTCGTGTAGCTCATCCAATCTCCTCCGGTAACAGGAGCTTTATCGGCAGGATGAGGTCAAACTTTAGTACCGAAAGCTCTCTCAATCGTAACCACCCAGCACGTTCCATCCCTTTACCGTCCCCGCCATCGTCCGCCGTTCGGCCCAAACGCGGGCCTGCGATACGCTTGACTTCGGATGAACTCTCACGACTCAGGCGATCTCCTCCAGGCCGGCGCCCTCCGCGCCTGCACTACGCTGCTCCAGCTTCGGTCCGACTGGGGCGGTGCTTTCGTCCTCTCGCTCGGACTCTCGCCCGCCGGTGCAGCCCTTCCCATCGCCTCCAACATCGCCGGGGCCGTCTCCCTCTCTATCGACCAAAACCCCGATCACATTCGCGCTGTCGTACGCTCAGGGGCGGTTGACTTCGTCGTGAACTCGCTTGAGGAAGCCGTTCGTGCCATGAAAAATGAGGTCCGCAGACATGCGCCTCTCTCCGTCGCTCTAAGCGCCGACCCGCTTCAGACCCTTGAAGAGATGCTGGCGCGCGGCCTGGCCCCACAGCTCTTCTCCAGCTTCCTCCCGCCCGACGCCGCTATCCTGGCCGCAGCAGGGAAGTTTCTCTTCCTCGGGGCCGAGCTGGTGGACTTTGCAGATGCTCCGTCCACCGCGTCCAGTCCTCCTTTCCGGCGAAGCGACGCTATCCTGGAGCCGTTTCTCGTCAGCCAATCCTGGACCATGCGGACCTTCTCCTTCGCATCTCCTTCGGAGCTTCGCAACTTCGACGCCATCGCCCTCAGAATGCTTCCTCCGGACGATCGCCTTCGTCGTCGCTGGATCGAGGCCGCCTCCCGGATCCTGCAGCGCCACCGGCCGCCACAACGATGCCTCTGGCTTTCACCCGAGGAGGAAAAACAGCTGTCAAGCATCAGTGCGCGCTAACTCACGGATGCAGAAGGTATTAAAGTTGCCGTCCAATTCCAGGCAGCCAGCTATTCTTTAAATGGGATGGAGCAACGCTGAAAATGGGATGGAGCAACGCTGAAAATGGGATGGAGCAACGCTGCTGCGCATTCCCCGCAGGAGAAGATGGCAATGGAATTGCGCGCGAAGTCCGGACTTAAGCCGAGTGTTTAGAAGACTTTGCGTAAAAATGACGGGGGAAGGGTCACTCCGCCGCAGACTGTATCCGCTCCCAGAGGGCGGGAATTCCGGCGCCGGTCTTCGACGACACGGCAAGGATCTCCTCGACCTCATGCTCCCGCTTTAGCGTGGCCAGGTTCTTCGCCAGAACGTTCTTCGAGATTCGGTCCGCCTTCGTTCCGACGACGACGAACGGCCGCTGGACCTGCTTCAGGTACGTAATCAGCTGCTGATCGCTCGCCTGCGGAGGAATGTTCGTGTCCACCAGGCAGATGCACAAGGCCAGTGCCTCGCGCTCGCCCAGGTAAGGCTCGATGAACTTCGGCCACTCTGCCGAGATCGACTTCGAGATCTTCGCGTAACCATATCCGGGCAGGTCAGAGAAGATCAGTGACGGCAGCGTCTTCTGCTTGCCGCCAGCCACCTCGTGGAGCGCGAAGAAATTGATGGCCCGCGTCCTGCCGGGAGTCGAAGATACCCGGGCTTCCTTCGTCCCCAGAAGGGCATTGATCAGGGACGATTTGCCCACATTCGAGCGGCCCAGAAATGCCACCTCCGGCCTTCCGTGAGTCTTCGACTCACCTGGAAAGTGGGCCGCATCGGTAGCAGACAGAAGAAAGACCGGGTTTACACGCATAGCTTCAGTCTACCGGTTCAGAAGGTCTGATCGGCTGGAAAGCAGGGGAGGCGTCCCGAAGGACGCCTCCCCTGAAGATGGTTAGGATTACTTGCTGACTGTCAGCGGAGACTGCAAGGTAAACGTCACAACCGACTCTGCCGGAATAACGATGTCCTTGTTGCCGGTCAAGCCTGCCCCTGCGGTGCCTGCTCCAGCTCCGGCAAGCCCGCCGATCAGAGCGCCTTTGCCGCCGCCCGCCAGGCCGCCGATCAGGGCGCCGACGCCGGCACCGCCGCCGATAATTCCAGCAGTCCTCTTTCCTTTACCCTTCTCCTGGCGCAGATAGGAGCTGGTCGTCACTTCATGGCCGCCGATCGAGCTAAGCTGGATGGCCAGATCGCCCTCGCCCTTGAATCTTCCACGGCCCTTCGCGGCGACAACGGTTCCTTCCACGTGAGTGCCTCGAGGGAAGACAACTTTGCCGGATGAGGTGCTCAGAGCAGAGGACAGCTCGCCGCTGAAGGAATCGCCGACATTGTTGTTCTTCGCGCTGATCGTCTGCGACATCACGACTGGAACCCGAGTGCCTCGAGCGATCGTGAGCCGCGCAGGCTCAGGTGCGGGCGCTGGAGCAGCCGCACGCCGGGCCGGAGCCGTGGCTGGTGCAGGAGTCGCCGCAGGAGCTGCCGCTGCGGTCGCGGGAGCAGAAGAAGTGGGAGCCGTGGCTGGAGTGGCCGCCGGGGCCGCTGGAGGTGCAGCGGGCGCTGCCTGGGAACTCGCTTCATTCGCCGGAGCTGCCGGCGTCGAGCTCTTGCACCCTCCCACCACAAGGAGAGTCGTCAGAGCGAACGTTGTTGCCAGATGTCGGGGTATAGCGTGCATGCATTCTTCTCCCTGGTGTTCAAAATCACGGAAGCAATATACTCCCGATAGAGTACCTGCGACTCGATGAAAGTTGTATGTAACTCTTTTTATAGCTGCTTTTTAACTCGACCTCAGCCTTCCGCTTGTGCTGTGCTGCCTTCGAAATACTTCTCGATCTCTTCAAGGGTCTTGCCCTTCGTCTCCGGCAGGAAAAACGTGACCACGATGAAGTAGACCACCGTGAAGCCGGCGAAGAGGAAGAACATAAACGAGTAACCGTGCTTGCTGACCACTGGAAGGAAGATGCCTGCCAGCGTCGTCGACACAAGCTGGTTGATCACCAGAGCAATGCTCATACCGTTCGAGCGAATGCGGGTAGGCATCAGCTCAGAGAGAGCAAGCCAGACGCCTACGCCCGGACCAACGGCGTAGAAGGACATGAACAGATAAAGCCCGATGGCCACCATCCACCCGTGGCTCGACTCTGGCACGCGACCGATCAACGCGCGGTCAATTTTGAGTGGAGCAGTCTTGGCCGCATCAAAATTCCCGAATGGATTCTTGAAGAAGGCCTCCACCTTGTTGCTGGGTACCGCGCTCGCACGATCAATCTGGATCGGCGCTGCGCTCGCGTCGTCCGAGCGAACGAAGCTGGTCGCGGCGGTATAGTCCCCGTAGGAGTAGATCACGGCCAGCGACGCCCTCTGGTTGTCGATGGCGCTGGCCTGGCCGGTCGACTGAAGCAGCCGCTGCGCCTCCGCAGGCGTAAAGCTGAGCTTCAGATTCTGGTCAGGGGTTACCCGTGCCTGAATAGCGTCGCGGCAGTCCTGGCTCACCTTTTCCGTTCCGAGGAAGAGCACGCCGACGCCGATCAGCGAGACGATAATTCCCGAGGTCCCCAGAATGAAGAGGAACTTGCGGCCCTTGCGGTCGATCAGCGACATGCCGATGATCGTCATCAGGAAGTTGACGGTCGTGAAGATCACATAACCCCAATGCGCCTGAAGGTCAGACAGGCCGCTCTGGAGCAGGATTGCCGTGTTGTAGCCGATGATCGAGTTGACTCCCGTCGCCGTATTGCAGAACAGGATGATGCAGGCCAGCAGGAACGGAACGACATACTTCCTGCGGAGCAGAGATTCCTTGACGAGGCTACCGGCAGCCTGTGTTGTCTTCGCCGCCACCGTGCGCTCGATCTCCTGCATCTCGATCTCGGCCTGCGCCGGCTCTCGGGAGCGGAGAAGGGAAGCAAGCGCCTTCTCGCGGCGGCCACGCAGCAGCAGCCAGCGGGGAGATTCGGCGACGAACATGCTGCCGAGCACAAAGAAGAGTCCGGGAGGAAGCGAGACCCAGAAGATTCGTCTCCATGCCTGATCTTTAAAGGCGAACACCGTGGCGGCGCCGGAGACGCGTGCGACAGCTTCGACCCGGTAGCTATAGTAGATACCGATCAGTGCGGCAGAGACGATACCCAGCGTCAGCAGCCATTGGAAGACTGCTGTTCCTTTGCCGCGCGTGCTCGCCGGAAGGCACTCCGCCAGATAGAGCGGTACGACTACGCCGATCAGGCCACCGCTGATGCCCTGCAGTAACCGCCCGAAAAAGAGCGGCCCGTAGCCGTGTGCAACCGCAATCATCGGGATGCTGAGCACAAAGGTGAGTCCGCTGACGACCATCAGGGCCTTGCGCCCCATCCAGTCAGCCAGCAAGCCTGCAAAGAGAGTTGAGATCACACTGCCCAGCAGGACGGCAGCAACGATGATGGAAAGCTGGCTCGCTGTCAGTCCCGAGGTGGCCTCGAGATAAGGCAGCGCGCCTCCAATGATTCCCACGTCCACGCCGTACAGCAGACCGCCGAGCCCAGCCACCAGAAGAAGAAAGCGATTGTAGTTAGCCTTCAGGCCAACGGGAGAAGCCGCAGCAGAGGAGCCAGGAGCGTGATAGGTCATAGGCAATCAGATCGTTTTGTATCGCAGCGAATCTCCTGGCATCTGCTGCCGAAGAGACTACAGCGTTTCGAATCCTTCATCGGTGTCCAGGTGTTTGCGTTGCGGCGCTACGCCGTCTCCGAAAAGGACCGTCATGTGCTTCAACGCATCACCTTTGCTGATCACCATAACAGTCTGCGCAGGAGATGGAAATGCATAAGTTCAGATACGAGCGTTAGATGACGATGTCACGACTCGACCCGTTGCTCCTGTAGGCTGAAGATGCGATCCATCAAAACCCACTTCTGCTCTGGCCTCGACTCGGGAAGAGGCTGCTGGAATATCTCCATGAGGTTCTCCCACTCCCGCACCTTCGGGTTGCCGGCGTCTGCCACAGCCTTTTCCGCGAAGGAGAAATGATCGGCGACCTCCATGATCATGAAGAGCCGTCGCCCGAGAAGATAGATCTCCATGTCGAGGATTCCGGCTGCAATGATGCTGTCCCTGATCTCCGGCCATATCTTCTGGTGATATCGCGTATATTCCGCGACGGCAGATTCATTGTCTTTCAGATCCAGGGCAAGGCAGTGTCGACGCATTGGGTCTCCTTTAAGGCTCTCAACCGATCAAGGTAGCGTACTCCGCAAAGATTGGCTGGGCTACAAGGCGGAAAACAGGGTATGCTTTGAACGGTGGGGATTTCAATATATGAGTGAGCCTTTTTACCTGGAAAACAAGATTGCCCTCGTCACAGGCGGGGCAAGCGGCATCGGCGCAGCAACCACGCGAGAGCTTGCACGTGCCGGAGCGCAGGTCATCATTGCGGATATCGATCTGTCCGCAGCCGCTGCACTGGCCGCTGAAGTTCCGGGGGCGCGCGCCATTAGGATGGATGTAACAGACGCAGCCTCGATCGCTTCCGCATTCGCTGGAATCGAGAAGCTAAACATTCTCGTTAATAACGCCGGTATCGGGCTGGTAGGAGACATCTCGCAAACGGTTGAAGAAGATTTCGACCGCGTGATGCGCGTCAATGTGCACAGCGTCTTCCTGGTAACGAAGGCCGCTCTGCCGCTGCTGCTTGCGACGCGAGGCTCCATCGTGAACATCGGCTCGGTGGCGGGGTCCGTGGGGGTAAAGCAGAGGTTTGCCTATTGTGCAAGCAAGGGCGCGGTCCAGGCGATGACCCGGCAAATTGCAGTGGATTTTCCGAAAGAGCTGCGCATCAATTGCATCGCGCCGGGAACAGTGCAGACCCCTTTCGTTGAAGGGTATCTCGAAAAGTACCATGCCCATGAGAAAGAGAAGGTTCGCGCGGAACTGGTGGCAAGACAGCCCATCGGACGCCTCGGGACACCCGAAGATATCGCCTCCCTGGTCCGTTTCCTCTGCTCCAAAGAAGCGGAGTTTATCAATGGAGCCGTCATTCCCATCGATGGCGGATGGACTGCTGCGTAAACATTGACCTGAAGCCCCAAACGCAAGAAGGGAACCTTGAAGCCGTGAACGAAATTGTGATTACCGGCGTCCGTGTTATCGATCTGCGATTTCCGACCTCGCGCGAGAACATCGGTTCGGATGCGGTCAATATCGACCCGGACTATTCAGCAGCCTATTGCATTGTAGAGACGAACACCGGACTGACAGGACACGGTCTTTCCTTCACCCTTGGACGCGGCACAGATCTCGTCGTTCAGGCAGCCAATTACCTGTCGCGCTACGTCGTGAATCGTTCGCTCTCCTCGATTACCGAGGACTTCTGCGCTTTCTCGCGCCAGCTTACAGACGATACCCAGTTTCGCTGGCTGGGCCCGGAAAAGGGTGTGATTCACCTGGCCACCGCTGCACTCCTCAATGCTGTATGGGACCTCTATGCTCGGGCGGAGAAGAAACCGCTGTGGCAGTTGCTCTCCGATCTGGAACCCAGCCAGTTGCTGAAGGCGGTTGACTTCCGCTATATCGATGACGCACTCGGGCGGGATGAGGCCAGGGAGATCCTCGAAGACGCTCGCGATGGCAAGTCCGGGCGGCTCGCTCACCTTCGTGAGAACGGCTATCCGGCGTACACCACATCGGTAGGGTGGTTCGGGTATTCGGAAGAGAAGATTCGCCGCCTCTGTCACGAGGCGCTCGAACAAGGCTGGACGCATTTCAAGTTGAAGGTGGGCGGAAATCCCGCGGAGGACCTGCGGAGAGGCAGGATCGTCCGCGAGGAGATCGGCTGGACCAGGAAACTGATGGTGGATGCCAACCAGAAGTGGGGCGTTCTGGAAGCCATCGAACGGACCCGCCAACTTGCAGAGCTGATGCCCTGGTGGATGGAGGAGCCAACCAACCCGGACGATATTCTCGGCCATGCGCGTATTCGGAAGGAAGTTCCGGAAGTTCGCATTGCCACTGGCGAACACTGCCACAATCGCGTGATGTTCAAGCAGTTCCTGCAGGCTAAGGGACTGGATGTTCTTCAATTGGACAGCTGCCGGGTGGGCGGTGTGAATGAGAATCTCGCTATACTTCTGCTGGCACGGAAGTTCAATACGCCGGTCTGTCCCCATGCGGGTGGCGTCGGACTATGCGAGTATGTCCAGCATCTGTCGATGTTCGACTATCTCTGTATTTCGACAACGATGGAAGACAGAGTTATCGAATTTGTCGATCATCTGCATGAGCATTTCGTGACGCCGGTTCGTATTCACAACGGGCATTACATGATGCCGACAGATCCGGGTTACAGCATCGAGATTCGCGAAGAGTCTCTTAGCCGCTTCGCCTATCCAATGGGCGAAGCATGGAGCGAGAAAGCATGAAGCTGGTTACATTCTCAGGGAAAGATACTTCTGCGCAGACTTCTTCAGCCCTTTTGAGCCGCGATGTTCCTACGCCGGGTGTCCTGATGGGGGATGAGGTTGCCGACCTGACGAGCCTCGGTTATCCAAGCATTCTGGCAATTCTCGAAGGCGGCTCACGGGCGCGAGCTGAGATCGAAGAGAGACTGGACAAGGCTCCTCGTATCCCGCTTTCGGATGTAACCCTGCAGGCTCCAATCAGGCCGCCGCGCATTTTTGGGGTTGGTCTGAACTATGCCAAGCATGCCGCGGAGTCGAAGATGGCAGTCCAGAAGGTCCCGACGGTCTTCATGAAACTGACAAGCTCGGTGGTCGGCCCGGATGTCGATGTGATCCTGCCGAAGATTAGCAGCCAGCCCGATTACGAGGCGGAGTTGGGTGTGGTGATCGGCAGAGGCGGTTACCAGATTCCTGCCGCAGACTGGGAGCAGTATGTCTTTGGCTACACCATCGTGAACGACATCAGTGCGCGCGACATCCAACTGGCCACATCGCAATGGACGCTGGGCAAATCGTTCCCGACGTTTACTCCGCTGGGCCCCGCCATTGTTTCCGCCGATGAGGTCGGCGACCCCCACAAGCTCGGCATCGCGTTGACGATTGACGGTGAGACCTTACAGGATTCGAATACAAGCGATCTGATCTTCAAGATTCCTGCACTTATTGAATACATCTCGACCATGACACCGCTTGAAGCGGGCGATGTCATCAGCACGGGAACCCCGGATGGTGTGGGGCTCGGGCGCACACCGCAGCGTTGGTTGAAACCGAACGAAGAGATGGTCGTAACGATTGAGAAGCTTGGCAGTCTTCGAAACAGAACAGTCGCCGAATAGCTGACCCTATCGGATGGATGAACTCTACGATGCTGGGATGCTATCCCCCTGAGATGGGATGGGGTGGATAGCATCTTGCGTTTAAGCTTGATGCACGCGTTCATGGACCTGGATAGCACTCTCGTACGTCACTGCAGGATAGCTTCGCTGGCAGCGATAGCCGGTCTGCTCGTCTTGCTTTCTGCGGTTGCAAACGCGCAACAATCTGCAATCGGTGCTCCGGTGCTGCTCCCGTCGGCGGTGACGTACGATGAAAGCGGAAACCTTTACATTGCCGAGACGGCCAACCACACGATTCGCATGGTTGATCCCCTCGGGCGGATCACCACGATAGCCGGCACTGGTATTCAGGGCTTTGGAGGGGATGGCGGGGGCGCAACCTCGGCGCTTCTCGATTCGCCGGCGGGCATCGTCGCGTATGGAGGGAATCTCTATATTGCCGACACGCATAACCACCGTGTCCGCAGAGTTGATGGGAAGACGGGAAAGATTGCCACCATTGCCGGCACCTCGACCTCCGGGGCATCGGGAGATGGCGGCCCCGCAGCAGCGGCTACGCTGGACCGCCCCGTTTCGTTAGCGATCGATGCTCAAGGGAACCTGTACATCGCCGATGCGGGCAGTCATCGCGTTCGCCGGGTGGATGCGGTCACGGGAGTGATCAGCACGGTGGCCGGTGGAAGCATCCAGGGCTACGGAGGAGACTCCAGCAGCGCGGTCGCGGCGCTGCTGGATTCTCCGCAGGGGCTTGCGGTGGACGCAGCGGGAAACATCTACATCTCGGATAGTCACAACCATCGCATCCGCAAGATCGACGCCACCACACGTGTGATCACCACGGTCGCGGGAAACGGCGCATCCGGGTTCTCCGGGGACGCGGGGCCTGCGATCCAGGCGAGACTTGCCCTGCCGCGAGGTATTTCGGTGGATCAGCAGGGCAACATTCTTGTGGCGGACCAGGAGAATCATCGCATTCGCCGGATCAATGCCACGACCGGCGTTATTGCCACAATTGCTGGAGACGGCACACAGGGATTTCGTGGGGATGGAGGAGCGCCTGAATCTGCGTCTCTGGATAGTCCGCGAGCAACCATCGTTTCACCTGCGGGCAATCCTGTTTTTGCCGATGCGGCGAACCAGCGAATCCGTCAGGTCTCCGGCGGTACCGTTCAGACGATCGCCGGACCGGGAAATCTGGTGCCGGTTACGGTCGAACTGTCGGGGCAGGGCGCAACTGTCTACGGGGCAGGATTGCTGGTTGCGACGATTCGCCCTGCAACGACCGCCACGGGAATTGTCAGCTTGATCGACACCAGTGCAGCAAACCTGGTTCTCTCGCAGCAGGCGCTCACGCAGGGTACAGCGGAATTTGATCTCTCCAGGCTGCCGGTGGGAGTCCATACTTTTGTAGCTCAATATAGCGGGGACGGCTCTCATGCTGCTGCGCAGAGCGCAGCATTCAGCATGACCACATCTCCGCGTTCGCTGACCGCCATCATCTCCCCGGCATCGATCAGTTATGGCGAACCCCTGCCGTCGCTCGCCGGCAGCCTGAGCGGAGTTTTAGCCGCAGATGAGGGAAGTGTGGCTGCCGACTATAGCTTGAACTTGCAGGAGCGCCCAAACTCAGGTGAGTATCCGGTCGCCGTAACGCTGAATGGTCCGGCAGCCGGCAACTACAGTGTGCCCGTGGCGCCCGGCTTGACGATCACTCGGGCTGCGAGCACCACGACACTGACAGCGACAACCGCTGCGCTGGTGTCTGCAAATAGTGCGAACGTCGGTCAACCAGTCATGATGAAGGTTCACGTCGCTTCTTCTACATCCGGTAATCCGACTGGAACCTTGATACTGAATGAGGGGGCGACGTTGTTGGCCGCCGGGGCCCCGGATGCCACAGGTGACCTGAGTTTTGTCGTCTCGTCGCTTGGGATTGGACCGCACAGCCTGACGGCTTCCTACTCTGGCGACCACAATTTTTTGCCGAGCCGGTCACCAACCATGCTGTTTCTCGTGAACACACCTCCGAGCGGCCCAAGCGACTTCACTCTGGCTGCGAGCAGCGCCACGACCCAGACGGTGAACTCCGGTGATTCGGCGAACTTCTCGTTCGTTGTGAATGTACAGGGAAGCCTCTCGGGGCCTGTGACCCTCTCTGCTTCCGGGTTGCCCGATCTTGCGACGGCCTCGTTCAATCCCGGCAGTGTCGTTCCGGGCAGCCCATCGACACCTGTGACCATGACGGTCGCGACGCCCAGGGCGGCGACCTTTTCGAGTTCCCGCTCACCGACCGCGGTTGCCTTGCTCCTGTTCTGCATTCTTCCATTGGTGAGGTCAAGTAAAACCTCGGTACGGTTGCTTGTTCTTCTATTGGGAGTCTTGCCGTTCGCAACAGGCTGCGGCGATCGCATTCGCGCCGGGACAGCCGTTCCGGGGACGAAATCCTATACGATCACGGTGACTGGAACTACGGTAGGGGCGAATGGGGAGCAGGTGCGGCACACCACCGACGTGACCCTTATCGTGCAGGCACCCAGTTAGAGCGGCGTTAACAACTTGAGAAGGAAGAAAACGGCCACGCCGACAAAAAAGATCAGGGCCATGCGAATGCCGGGCTCGCGGTTGATCTCAGGCACCAGGTCGGTAGCGGCTACGTAGACGGTGACTCCTGCGGATAGTGGAAGTCCCGCATGCACCCAGTGTGGTCTGAGATTGATAGCGAGGACGCCCAGAAGAGTTGTTGCCCCCAGGGCCATAGCAGAGTTCAATGCCGCCCTCCTGCCTCGTCCACTGGCGAGCATGACGCTGGCGACGGTGAAGCCCTCCGGGAGCTTGTGCAAAAACACCGCAATAAAGATGACCCAACCCAGCCAGTGCGATAGTACAAAACCGGATCCGATGGCGATGCCGTCGAAGAAGGTATGGGCAGCAAGGCCCAGCAGTACCGAATAGCTCGTTTTGGCAGACAGAAACTCGTGATGATGGGTCTCTTCACCGAAGTGGAAGTGCGGAACGAGCGTGTGCTCCAAAAGGTGAACGCCGCAGTAGCCGGCGAGGACGAGTACAGGAGCCCAGCGAGGACTGAGGCTGATACCTTCCGGAATCATCTCCAGAACAGCTGCAGCCAGCATGAAGCCAGCCCCGAGAGCCACGAAATACCGTAATGCTCGCGCTGAAGGAGATCGACGCACGAGAAGCAGCCCGCCAAGATAATCCGCAAGCCCGGCTACCGTTCCGAGCGTAAGGCTCAACCAGAGCGATGATGATGGCATCCGGCTATCCGTTCCAGGCGGGGAGAGTCTCTCCGCGGCCTTTCACAGGACGTCCTTCGAGCAGGAATGCTCGAATCGCACTGGATACATGATTCATATCGATTTGATTTTACCTGTCTCCGGCCATTGGGACTCGCGAGCGAGCACCAGGATCACGCCAATTCCGCAGAGAAGGACGAGGCCTTCGAGTCGTTCCGACCAGGCGTGCAGGCGTTCGAAATCGACCCGCGGGGGTGAGGCGATGTCTGCCGCCTCGATGTCCCCACCTGCGGCGATCCGGTCCTGCTCCATCGCGGGGATGATTCGATACTGCGAGTATGCTGTGACGCTCAGCATCACGATTGCGAGAATCATCTCAAGGGCAAAACCGACGCGCGCCGGAACCTCTGCTCGAAACCACAGCGTCGCAGTTGCGAGGCAGAAGATCACGCCGCCAACCAGTCCGATCTGATGAAGAATGCGCAGGCTGGTGCCCACAACCATACCCGCGTCGTGTATGTTCGAGAGCCGACCGAAGGCGACGGGCGCAACCACAAAGGCAAAGAAGGCAATTCCGCCCACCCACGCTGTCATGGAAAGCAGCCGTAAAGCCCGAAGTAATTTTTCAAACACTAGACCAGATCCCTCCCAATCAGCCGGTGTATACGATCCTTGATAGGAGGATGCGTCGAAAACAGGTTCGCAAATCCTCCGCTGCCCAGCAAAGGCGCAACTATAAACAGGTGCGCAGTCGATGGGGAAGCCTGCAGAGGAATGCGTCGCGAATAGTTATCGAGCTTCTGCAGTGCACGCGCCAGCGCGTAAGGGTTTCCGGTCTCTTTGGCTCCGGTCGCATCGGCCTCATACTCGCGGGAACGAGAGATGGCCAGTTGGATGAGCGTGGCCGCAATTGGGGCGAGGATCAGCATGAAGAGACCGCCCAACCCGCCCCCGCGGTCCCGATCGTCACGACCGCCGTACCCTCCGAAGAGCGATGCCCAATAGCCCATGCGGGCCAGCATTGTGATGGCACCCGCGAGTGTCGCAGCAATCGAGCTGGTCAGAATGTCGCGATTGCGTACATGGCCCATTTCGTGGGCCAGGACGCCTTCCAGTTCTTCATCGTCCAGAAGATTCAGAATGCCGTGGGTTACGGCGACAGAGGCATGCTTCGGGTTTCGTCCGGTCGCGAACGCGTTGGGACTTTCGCTCGGAATGACATATATGCCGGGCATGGGGAGACCCTGCCTGGCAGAGAGACGCTCTACGACGGAATAGACGCGGGGAAGCTGCTCCCGGGTGACCGGTTGGGCACGGTACATCGAAAGGGCCAGCTTGTCCGAAAAGAAATACGTTCCGAAGTTGAATGCCACCGACAGGACGAAGGCAAGGATCATCCCGTTCCGGCCACCGAAGTAGCTTCCGAGGAAGACCAGAAAAAGCGTCAACAACGTCAGCAGAAATGTCGACTTCAGTGTATTCATCTCAGCCTCGCAGAGGATTGACCTCTGTTTCTTTAGACGCTGGCTTCGATGAGTTTTCTCCTCGGCGGGCGAGCGCGCGTCGCAGCACGACTTCGAGGGCGGCCTTCTGCTCGGTATACTCCACTTCGTTCAGCCGCCCCTCCAGCCGATCCGTTTCCAGAGCGAAGAGTTCCTCCTTCATGCTTGCCAGCAGATTTGTGGGAGCCATGGGAGATGGGAGCGGCGCCCCCGCACCGACTACCGGAGAGGGCGTTGCGCCCTGCGGGTTGTTCTTGAGCATGATGCCTGCTCCGGCCGCCATGGCCAGACCGAGTGCTCCGATGATCCACCACTTGTACTTCGACCAGGGGTCGTCTTTTCCGGACGGGTCGATTGGATTGCCCAGGCCGCCTCCGGGGCGGGTGTCATTTGCGGCAGAACCTCCCGCCGCTTGTCCCGGCTGGCCGCCTTCCCCTGCCGTTGCGGCGGCACTGTCGCGCGGAAGCTGCCCCGTACCGGAGATGGTGAATCCGAGCTGCTGCGCAGGTGAAACGTTTCGGGCGACGTAGGTCTGCGCCGTCGTCTCTTCCGTAACCGGACTGTAGCTTGCTCCCGAACCTGCCTGGAATGTCATGCTCTTCGGCATCATGATCGCGACGGTGTCGGTCGCCATGGTTGGACGAGGAGCAAGCTTCAGGGTGCCGTCGTACGGCACTTTATAGCTGATTTGGAAGCGTGTCTCACCGGGCCGAATCGGAAAGATGAAGGTGTAGTGGTCCGGGTCGCCCAAAGGCGCGGGAGAGGCCTGCACGGGCATACCGCCCGGCGCGAGAGCGGCCGATCCTTCGATTACTGCTCCGTGGGGCAGATAGAACTCAAAAGGGCGATCGCCGAACTGCGTCTTTGGAGGATTGGAGTCGTTCTTTACAAAAAAGTTTTCGACGATGCGTAAGGATTTTCCGCTCTCATCCGTCTGCAGGCGCATGACGTCGGCTTCGGCAGTGACGCCCTTGACCTTGGGTGCGGCGTCGTACACATCTACCTCAACGGACTGCGTCCCTGGAGGGGCTGGGCGGAAATAGTTCGCCTTGTCGTGGGTGACGCGAATCAGGTGCATCCCGGAGTCGGGCAGTTCGATGGTGAAGTTGCCCTTGGAGTCCGTCTTCGTGTGGGTGGACTCCTGCATTCCCTGGGCCAGGCGGATGAGGACGACCTCATCTCCAGCGGCGGGCTTATTGTTCGTCTTATTGGTCACAGTCCCGGTGATGGAGTCAGCCAGGAGTGTTCCGGAGAATGCAAAGGCCACGGCAAAGACCGCCGCGAGGCGCCGAATGGAGGAAGATGAGCAGATCACAGTCTAAGTTTACGTCAAAGCTCGAGTGAATTCAGGCGTGTCCGCGCGCTCTCATGCCACGCTGCTCGAGGGTTTCCATCTCAGCGATCACCTGGGCGGCTTCGTCTTCCAGAGCGGCACGCTGTTCAGCGTAGTCCTGTTCCGGATATTTGCCCGCAAGGTACTCAAAATTGAGGTCGCGGAGGTTGTCGTAGATCACTTCCTTGCGTTCCCTCAGATAGTCAACGCGAGTCTTGTCGGCCTGAAAGAAGATGTTCTTCTCAGGCCAGAAGATGAATGCGAACAGGGCAATGGTAAGGACGATTCCAGCGATAGCTCCCATCAGTACTCTGTCTCCTTGCGGATGCGGGCCCGCAGATTCTCGTCCATCGGCGGCGCTGTAATCGGCATGCCTGCCGCTAGCATCTGTCGGTTGGTGCGCTTGCGCCAGATGGTGATCAGGATACCCGTACCGGCAGTCGCAAGCAGGAAGACGGCCAGGGGAGTGATCCAGGCTACGTTGTCAAACCCTCCCCGGATGGGGGCGGCCAGGACCGTGGGGCCGTATTTCGCGGCGAACCAGTTCAGCGTAGCAGTGTCGGAGCTACCGGAGGCAAGCTGCTGACGAAGCTCCCCGATCATGCGGTCTGAATCTGGACAGCCGACGTGATTGCACTCCAGCAGAATCTGCCCGCAGCCGCAGACGCACACCATCTCGTGTCCGAGACGCCCGAAACGCGAGCTAGAATCAGCTGCCCCCAGCATCACCAGCAAAAGCAGGCACACCGTGGCGCTCTGCAGCCAGCGGCGAATGGTGAGATGTCTAAGCATGATGCACCTCGGCCTGCTCAGCCGGCAGAGCGACTGCCACGCGAGACTGAGCAGGGACGCGGGTGAGATTGGGAACAAGGGCGAGGAAGGTTCCGAGAACGACGATGAGGACCCCAATCCAGATCCAGTTCATCAGCGGATTGATGAAGACCTTGATAATGGGCTTGCCGGTGTCGGGATTTTTGCCCTCATAGATGACGTAAAGATCTTCGGCGAGGTTCGAGTGCAGCGCGACCATGGTTGAAGTGGTCTGGCTGGCGTTGTAGAAGCGACGTTCCGGAGCCAGCTGCGTGATCTTCTTCGAGCCCTTGTAGACGTCGAGTAGGGCATACTCGGTGTCGTAGTTCGGATTGGTGTCCTGGGTGAAGCTCTGGCAGACGAGCTTGTAGTTACCCAGTGAGAGGGAGTCGCCGAAGCCCATCTCCTGCTCGCGCGACTGGTTGAATGCTCCACCGGCGATGCCGATAAACATTACAACGATGCCGAAGTGGACAATATATCCGCCGTAGCGACGGGTATTCCGGCGGACGAGCAGAATGGTCGACGCCGCAAGATTTTTGCCGGTCTGCGTGCTGACGACGGCGGCCCCGCGCAGGAACTCCGCTGCGATGGCGGTGATGACACCCGCGGCAAGAGTGAAGGTGATGAGGGAGAAGGTCTCCGCCCGCGCGTCATCGCCGGCGCTCCATGGACGGACGCCGCAGGCGATCACCACAACAAAGGTGACCACCATGGCGATGATGGGGAGGACAAAGTTGCGGCGAATGGATCGGAGCGATGTAGAACGCCAGGCCAGCAGGGGTCCAATCCCGGTCAGGAAGAGCAGGAAGATGCCGATCGGAAGGTTGACTCGGTTGTAGAACGGCGCGCCGACGGTAACCTTGGACCCCTGCACGTACTCGCTGAGAACGGGGAAGAGCGTTCCCCAAAGGACCGTAAAGCAAGCGGTCAGCAGGATGAGGTTGTTGAACAGGAAGCTCGATTCGCGGCTAACCAGCGACTCCAGGCGGTTTTCGCTCTTGAGGTGATCCTTCTGTTTGAAGAAGGTGAAGAGACAGACCGCGAAGACTACGAGGATGAAGCCATAGAACCAGTTTCCGATGGACGACTGAGCAAAGGCATGGACACTGCTTACAATTCCGGAACGGGTAAGAAGAGTGCCGAGAATGGTCAGCAGGAAGGTCGAGAAGATGAGCCAGACGTTCCAGGTCTTCATCATGCCGCGCTTCTCCTGCATCATGACCGAGTGCAGGAACGCGGTCCCCGTGAGCCACGGCATCAGGCTGGCATTTTCGACCGGGTCCCAGCCCCAGTAGCCGCCCCAGCCGAGGACGCTATAAGCCCAGTGAGCGCCGAGGAAGATTCCGCAGGTAAGAAACAGCCAGGTCACCATGGTCCAGCGGCGCGTAATGTGGATCCATTTCTCGCCCGGGTACCGCATCATCAATGCGCCGAGAGCAAAGGCGAAGGGAACCGAGAAGCCGACATACCCCAGGTACAGCATGGGCGGATGGATGACCATCTCCGGATACTGCAGCAGGGGGTTGAGTCCGAATCCGTCTGGCGAGACCGCCCCCGGCTGAATGGCGAACGGAGGCGCAGCGAAGTTGAGCAGGAGCAGGAAGAAGACCTGGATGCCCGCCAGGATAGTGGAGGCGAACGCCGAGAGCCGAACATCCACCTTGTGCCGGATTCGGAGGACAAATCCGTAGGCGCTGAGCAGCCACGCCCAAAGGAGCAGTGAGCCTTCCTGACCGCTCCAGAGCGCAGAAAACTTATACGCTGTGTTGAGGTCGCGGTTGGTGTGGTGCAGGATGTAGCTGACGGAATAATCGTTGGTAAATGCTGCCCAGACCAGCGCGAAGGCAGAACAGGTGAGGGCGATGAAGCTCGCGATACCGGCTCGACGGGCGGTCTCACCCAGCCTTCCGGACCCATCGCCGCCGGCAGTCATTCCTGCCTGCGAGCGGGACCGCCAAAGGGCGACGGCACCCATGACCAGCGTGTATGCACTTAGGACGAGGGCCAGGAGCAGGGCAAAGCTGCCGAACTCAGGCATGGGGTGGGTTCGCATGAATTCCTCTCCCCATTGTCTCAAGCGGTTGGCCGGCGAGCAACGCTCGAGAGAGCGGAGTGGCGTTTATCGCGCAGATTTCAGGCTGTTGCGGGGACGAATGCGGAAGATGTCGCAGAACAGGAAGGATTTCCGATCAGTTGCCGCACGCACTGCAGCAGTAGCTCGGGTTGGAGCGGTTTGACACGAAACTCCACCTTGACGTCCTCATACTCCTCGTAGGCCTCTTCCATGCCGCTGATTACCAGAATCGGCATCGAAGGACGCAGCTCCCGCACCTCCTTTGAGAAGGTGCTGCCGTTCATCCCCGGCATAATGTGGTCCGTTATAACGAGGTCCACGCTGGAGGAAGGATCGTTGTTGCGAAGCTGGTCGAGGGCCCGCGAAGGCTGAAGTGCCGTTATCGTCTTGTAGCCGTTTCGCTCGAGTATGGTGCGGCGAATCGTTGCCTGGATGGCGTTGTCATCGACCAGAAGAATCGTTTTGGAATGCATCTACGGCCCCGGGAAGAAACTCGACAGGGAATGTCCCTGCCTTGATGCTGCGTCTTTCAAATGACTTTGTTTACCGCGGGGAAAAGTGAGCCGCGAAAAAAGGGCTTGAAAATCGCTCCTCCAACTGGTGCAACTCTCAATCAACAGCCCAAAAAGCTCGAAAGCCAATTCTTCATTGATCCGCGCTTTGTATATGGCGAACCTTAAGAGGAAAGGATGCTGATCGTCAGCGAAAGGTTTGCTGCCCTATACCGAATATGTTTGCACTACCAGCAAAGAGAATGCGGCAACACTCACAATTGACTCGGTATACGTTCTGCTGGACGCCTGCCCGTTAACGGTTTAAAGTTGGCGCAAGCACAAACCCCGCCGAATCAAAAGGAAGCCGTGACTCTGTCCATTATCGACTGGCTGATCATGCTGGTCTATTTCGCATTCGTTCTGGGCATCGGATTCGCCCTGAAGCGCTACATGCGCACTTCCAACGACTTTTTCCTGGCGGGACGCTCGATTCCCGCCTGGGTCTGCGGACTTGCCTTTATCTCCGCGAACCTGGGAGCGCAGGAAGTTATCGGCATGGGGGCGTCCGGAGCAAAGTACGGTATCAATACCAGTCACTTCTATTGGATCGGCGCCATCCCTGCGATGGTCTTCGTAGGCATCTTTATGATGCCCTTCTACTATGGATCGAAGGCGCGGTCTGTTCCGGAGTATCTCCGGATGCGCTTTGACGAAAAGACTCGGGCGGTGAACGCGATTTCCTTCGCCATCATGACGGTGTTTTCCTCCGGCATTTCCATGTACGCGATGGCGCTGCTGATCCAGACTCAGGGGCTGTTTCATGGAATTATTCCCGACCGGTACATCTTCCATGTCTCGGTATTTGTGTCTGCAATCATCGTCCTGGCATACATCTTTCTGGGCGGTCTATCGAGCGCCATTTACAACGAGGTCCTGCAGTTTTTCCTGATCGTCGCAGGCTTTGCCCCCCTGGTTTGGATCGGTCTCAGGAATGTTGGAGGGTGGCAGGGCATCAAGCACACTCTGCCTGCGTCGATGACACACTCATGGCGCGGCATGGCGCACGCCGGCACCAATACGCTTGGTGTCGAATGGATCGGGTTGTCCATGGGGCTCGGCTTTGTGCTGAGCTTCGGCTACTGGTGCACGGACTTTCTGGTGATTCAGCGGGCTATGGCTGCCGACTCCGAGGTTTCAGCCCGCCGCGTACCGTTAATCGCAGCCATTCCCAAGATGTTCTTCCCCTTCCTGGTCATCCTTCCAGGGCTGATCGCCGTCAGTCTGACGCCTAAGCTGCTGAAGTCCAGCCAGCACAACCTTGGAGCGTCTCAGACTTTGAGTGCTTCGGCTACGACCGCACAATCAGAGAAGGCCGCCGCAACGGGAACAGCGCTCGTCGACGAACATCCCCATGGAATTGTCCCGATCAAGACAAACCCGCTGAATGGAAGACCGGTGCTCGATAGCAACGGCCAGCCAGTCTATAACTACGATCTCGCCATTCCGGTCCTGCTTCTGAACTATTTCCCAACTGGGATTCTCGGGCTTGGGCTGACGGCTCTCCTCGCCAGCTTTATGTCCGGCATGGCGGGGAATGTAACGGCTTTCAACACGGTGTGGACCTACGACATCTATCAGGCCTACATCAACAAGAAGGCGTCCGATGCTCACTACCTTTGGATGGGCAGAATGGCGACGATCGGCGGGATCCTGCTGTCGATCGCCGCTGCCTACGCGGCGACCAATTTCAACAACATCATGGACGCGCTGCAGTTGGTCTTTTCGTTTGTGAACGCCCCGCTGTTTGCCACGTTCCTGCTGGGAATGTTCTGGAAGCGCACGACGGGGCATGCGGCCTTTACCGGTCTGGTGGGAGGAACTTTGGCTGCGCTGGTTCATCACGGGCTGACTCTTCCTCTCGGTACTGCTCCGGGCATCCACGGTGGCTGGATTACCGTGGTCCATCACTATCCAAGTGATATGGCGCAGAACTTCTGGACCGCGATCTTTGCGTTCTCCGTCAATCTGATCGTCACGATCGTGGTGAGTCTTGTCACGCAGCCGCGCGAAGAGCAGGAGCTCGTAGGGCTGGTCTACTCGCTGACGCCCAAGCCTGTGGAGCATCACCTCGAGTGGTACGAAAAGCCCTCCACTCTGGCTTACGGAGTCCTTGCTATGCTGGTCGTTCTCAACCTGATCTTTGCTTGAGAGGCGAGGACAGCAACTTCGTTATCCTGCTACAGGAGCTTGATTCATGGGACTCGATATTCGCATCCCTCTCGGCCTGATCTTCCTGGTCATCGGTGGCATTATGGCCGTCTTTGGTTTCGTTACGCGTCACTCGGGCATCTATTCCCGCTCGCTCGATGTCAACCTGAACCTCATCTGGGGACTGATCATGTTCGTCTTCGGCATGACGATGTATCTCGTAGGCCGACGCCAGAAATGGCATGACGATCCTGTCAATCCGCGGCCGTGGGAGAGAAAGAACCGCATCCCGCGAGCTTAGCTGATCGTTCTCATCCGGGAATTGCCGTCGGAATTCCGACGAGTTCTTCGAGGCACTCCGCTTTTCCTAGGCATCGGCTTGCAATAATGAGGGTATGAAGCGGCGCATTATCCGGCAGTACGAGCTCATCCGCAAGATCGGTGCGGGTGGCAGTGGTGTTGTGTTCCTTGCCAACGACACGCTTCTTCAGCGGCCAGTCGTTATCAAGCTGCTCCGACGAGGGAACCTCACCATCGAACAGATGCGGGCGACACAGCTGCGTGAGGCCAGACTTGCCTCGGCCATCGATCATCCTAACGTCTGCGCAATTTATGAGGTGGGCGAGACGCCGGAAGAGCAGGGAGATCCCGAAGAAGCCTACATCGTGATGCAATACATCCCTGGGAAATCGCTCGACAAGATCATCACGGAGGGCGCATCAAGCCTGCAGTTGGTCCTCTCCGCCGGGATCCAGATCTCTGATGGTCTTTCGGCGGCTCATTCGCTCGGGATATTCCATCGTGATCTGAAGCCGGCGAACGTCATGCTGACGGACGGCGGCCTCATTAAAATTCTGGACTTTGGCCTTGCACGCCGGCTCTCGCTCGACCAGACGGACTTCGATCCGTCCGGCCCATCTGATCCGCGCGCTCTACCTCCTCTCGGAGCTACGTACACGGCACGGGGAGGCACGATCGCCTACATGGCTCCGGAGCAGTTTGTTACCGGACAGTCCTCCGTACAATCCGATATCTTCGCGCTCGGGTTGATTCTCTATGAGCTCGCAACGGGGCGGCACCCTTTTCACAGGCCGGATGCTCCTGATTTCCAGACAATCCGGGCCACGCAATTTGCCGATCCGCCTGGGCTCCGGGACATCAACCCCACCCTTCCGGTTGAGCTTGAAAGCGTTATTCTTCGATGCCTGGAAAAGCAGCCGGCGGCACGATTTGCCTCGGCGGCCGACGTTCGCGAAGCGTTAAAGACGCTCATGCGTTCTATGCAGCTCGACACCGCATTAATGCCGGGTGGCGAGGCGCTTTCGCTGCATTCACAGGGCCATCGCGCCCTTGAAACACCAGAAGAAGAGAAGCGCACGACCGGAATCCTCTCCATGCTGGCAGAGCGCTTTCGGGAGTCGGGTCCTTCCGCTAACGCCAAGGAGACCCACAGCATCGTTGTGCTTCCGTTTATCAACTACGGTCCGGCAGACGTTGCCCCTATGTATGGATACGCGCTGGCTGATGCAATCGCCACCCGCCTGACTCGCGTGACATCGCTGGTGGTACGGCCCTCCAGTTCGCTTGCCTCCATTCCGACACAGCAGCTGGACCCCTTGAGTGTTGGCAAGAAGCTGCTGGTGGATTTCGTTCTTGCTGGGAATTTCCTTCGATCGGAAAAGGGTTTCGATCTGAACTGGCAGTTGTTGGATGTGGCTCGTCAGAGTGTGCGCGCCGGCGGATCTATCAATGTGGCGTCCTTCGACCTGGTCAGTGTTCAGACAGAGATCTGTGACGAGGTCTTCAGCACCTTGCAAGGCGTTGGGGGCCTGAGAACCCCGAAGGAAAATCATCGCGCTCCGTCGCTCTCCGAGGATGTCTCGGAGGAGTACCTGCAGGCACGCGCACTCTTGTCCTCCTTCATGACAAGGACGGGCAGCCGCGAGGATCTTGACCGCGCACGACAGATCTTCGATTCTGTCGTCAAGACCAACGATAACTTCGCTCCTGCGTGGTCAGGACTTGGGATCACGCATCTCCAGTACACACGCCATGGTCTCGGGGGCCAGATGCACCTTCTGGAGGCGCGGCGGGCGTTTGACCGCGCCCTGCAGCTCGATCCTGGATCGATTGAGGCGAATCTTTACCGCGTATACATGCTTCTCTCTCGCGGCGAGAAGGAGTCTGCCCGGCACGGGATTGAGCACCTGCTGAATACGGCGGGAAACGACTGGAATGTGCGTCTGGTCGCAGGCATTGCTCTGCGGTTCGACGGAATGTATGACGAGGCGCTTGAGCAGTTCAACGCATCGCTGCGAATGAATCCCTCCAACGCAGCCATGATCTACAACCATCGTGCCCGCGTCTATCAGTACCAGAACCAGCTGGAGCTGGCGGCGGAAGAGATTGAGAAGGGCCTCACGCTGGAGCCGCGGCAGCCCCTTCTTCGTATCTCAAAAGGTTATCAGCAGATGCGCACCGGAGACCTGGAGGACGCAATCCAGACGCTTGAGGGCGTCATTCGTGATGAGAAATCCGTGCGGATCGTATTTCCCACGATTGCTCTCTGTTACGTGCAACTTGGGAATCGCGAGAAAGCAGCCACCTTTATCATCGACGAGACGTTGGCTGCCGCCGAAGCCGACAGCGAGATGGCATATCGGCTGGCCACCTACTTCGCGGTAGACGGAGATGAGAGCGAAGCTCTCCATTGGCTTCGTCGGGCCATTTACCTAGGAAACGAGAACTACCCGTGGTTTTCAAAGAACCCGGCGTGGAAACGGCTTGCCGGGCATACAGACTTTGAGCGGATTCTCGAAGATCTGAAGAAGACCTATCGCCGGAACCAAAAGACCTGGAAGCGTCTGCTCTCCCAGATTCGGGATTAGGAGTAGGGATATAGAACGGGCAAGCCATTAGCTCGCCCGTTCTATATGGCGGTTATTGAAATGTACTATTCCGATCCTGCTGCTGCATTGGTCCCGGTTTGAAGCATAATCGCGGTGCTTTGCGGCGCATTCAGTGGCTTCAGGATCAACGGCGTCGTGAGGCTAAAGACGAGACGCGAGCCCTCTTTGAGGGTCGCCTGCCGCTCCTGCTTGAGCCACATTACGGTACTTGCGCCAGCGCCTACTCCGGCGCCGACGATCGCTCCAACTCCGCCACCAATCACAGCGCCTGCCGCGGCTCCGCTGCCGGTCGCGAGGGCCGAGACAGCCAACGTCTCCTTCACGCGATCTCTGCGCTTAAGTGTGCCTTCGCGATCGACGTTGAAGTTGCTGAGAGTCGTGTCGATCAGCTGAGCGTGAAGAATGTACTTGGTTCCGTCGGGCAGGGTTACGCTTTCCGGCTCGAGGTGGAGCGATGCCGCACCCGAGATTCGGTGGCCCTCGTGAACCGAGGTGACGCGACCGTCCAGGATGGAACCGATCGGGATCCTGACGCGTTCATGATTCATGATCGGCTGCATGATCTCCGCGGTGAACCTGGTTCCCGGCTCCGTGCTTGAAGTCGAAAGTTGCTGAAGCATCTTTACATGCAACAGGGTTCCTTCGCCGAGCTCACCCTCACGCTCAGGCACACTCGTGACGATATCTCCGTCTACATTCTGGTTCGGGGTGATTGCCTCTTCTGTAGCAGAAGCAGAGGCCTGATCAGAATCCTTGTACGGAACGTAGGGTCCGTACACCTCGGTCGAGCTCTCTGGTTTGGCCGCGGACGGCTTCGCAGGAGTGAGCGGATGGCGACCGGTTTCGGGAGCGGCTACTGCGGGATGACCGGAGGCATCCCCATTGTCGGCATCGATTGTTACCGGATCGGGGTTGGAGATTCCGGTCCGTGAACTCTGGGCCGCGAGGGGAAGCGCGACAGCGAATAGCGCAATTGCAGGAACCTTCTGAATCTTCATGCGCTTAAAAATCCTCCAGGTCAGGCAAGGCTCTGCACAATACCTGTTTCTTTACTCAGTTTAAGGAGCCAGAATTCTTCTCTCCTGGAAAAGAGCGATGGGGAATCGAGCCTGCTACTAGACCGTTGCCATCACCCAATCTTTCTCCGATGTTCGCGCGCAGTTAAGAAGCCTTGCTAGAATCCAACAGGTGACGTTCCAAGGCGCAAATCTGGTTGAGACAATCGGTTTAGCCGGGGGAAAGCGCGTGCAGGTCGACCGCCGCCCAAAGCTGAATGAACGCCTTGCCCATCGCATCGTTCCGAAATCTTTCGAATTATCTACCGACAGGAGCAACATGACTGAGATCGTCTCGATTCACGCTCGCGAAATTCTTGATTCTCGCGGCAATCCCACCGTCGAAGCTGACGTCATTCTGGATGGCGGCGCTCGCGGCCGCGCAGCCGTGCCCAGCGGAGCCTCTACCGGAGAGCACGAGGCCGTCGAGCTGCGCGATGGCGACAAGGAACACTACCTGGGGAAGGGAGTCCTGAAGGCGGTCGAAAATGTGGAGTCGATCCTGGCTCCCGAGTTGACCGGTATGGATGCTGCGAACCAGCGCCTGATCGACGCCACCATGATCGCCATCGACGGGACAGAAAATAAGTCGAAGCTGGGCGCCAATGCCATCCTCGCTGTCTCGATGGCTGTAGCGCGAGCTTCGGCAGAGGCGCTCAAGCTGCCACTCTATCGTTATCTAGGCGGAGTCAACGCCTGCCTGCTTCCGACCCCGATGATGAACATCCTCAACGGCGGCTCTCACGCCGATTCCAATGTGGATTTTCAGGAGTTCATGGTGATGCCTGTCGGCGCAGAGAGCTTCGCCGATGCACTGCGCTGGGGCGCCGAGACCTTCCATACGCTCAAAGGGGTTCTGAAGAAGAAAGGCTACAACACTGCCGTCGGTGACGAGGGCGGATTCGCCCCAAACCTGAAGTCCAATGAAGAGGCGCTTGACCTGATCCTTGAGGCGATTCAACTGGCGGGATATCAGCCAGGCGAGGAGATTGCGATCGCACTGGATCCTGCCTCCAGCGAGTTTTACGACAAGGAAAGCGGCAAGTACATCTTCAAGAAGTCCGACAAGCGTGAGCTCACGTCGGCAGAGATGGCCGTCTATTGGCAGCAATGGACCGAGCGCTACCCGATCATCTCGATCGAAGACGGCCTTGCAGAGGATGACTGGGATGGGTGGGAGATCCTGACGACTGCAGTCGGAGACAAGGTACAGCTGGTTGGGGACGACCTGTTCGTCACAAATACCCGGCGCCTGCAGCAGGGAATCGAGAAGAACATCGCCAACTCCATTCTCATCAAGGTCAATCAGATCGGTACGATTTCTGAGACCCTGGATGCGATCGAGCTGGCCCGGCGTTATGGCTACACCTCGATCATCAGCCACCGCTCTGGCGAGACCGAGGATACGTTTATCGCCGACCTGGCTGTAGGTACGGGTGCCGGCCAGATCAAGACGGGTTCTGCCTCGCGCACTGACCGTATCGCAAAGTACAACCAGCTGCTGCGCATCGAGGAAGAGCTTGGCCAGGCGGCTCAGTTCCTTGGTATCGAATCGGTCAACTTCGGCGACTAGCTTCTGCGACGTAACACTCTGCGCCGGCGTCCAGTACGCCGGCGCTTTGTTTTGCGTGGCGATTCGCCAAATGCCGATGAATTCTTCGGAGAATTCAAACCGAAGGCGAACAATAGTGCCCGTCTTTACATCCAATCAAGCAGGAACTACTACCGCAGAAGCCTGGACTTATACGCTGACATCCTCAAAGGAGCGATCGCATGCAGGTTGGCATGGTTGGATTAGGGCGGATGGGCGCGAACATGGTTCGCAGGCTTGCCGCTCACGGGCACGAGTGCGTGGTCTACGATCAGTCTCCCGATGCGGTCGCAGGCCTAGCCAGTACCAAAGGCGTTGTCGGAGCTTCATCCCCCGAAGACCTCATCAGTAAATTGACGCCGCCGCGTCCAATCTGGCTGATGATCCCCGCCGGGGTAGTGGATGAGTCGATTGCACAGTTTTCTCCGGGTCTCGAGGCTGGTGACATTCTCATCGACGGCGGGAACTCGTATTACATCGACGATATCCGGCGCTCCAGGGAACTTAGGCCGAAACAAATCCATTATGTAGATGTGGGCACTAGCGGGGGCGTGTGGGGACTGGATCGCGGATACTGTCTGATGATTGGGGGCGAGGATGCTGTCGTGCAACACCTCGATCCGATCTTCCAGGCGATCGCTCCGGGACTTGGAGACGTGCCCCGTACCCCGGACTTCGATAAAGTAGGCGGAACTGCAGAACAGGGTTACCTGCACTGTGGCGCCAGCGGTGCAGGGCACTTCGTCAAGATGGTTCACAACGGAATTGAGTACGGAATGATGGCGGCCTACGCGGAAGGGTTGGGAGTCCTCAAAGGCGCAAATATCGGCAAGCATACTGCTGAAATCGACGCCGAGACAACACCGTTGCGCGATCCTGAGCTTTATCAGTACGACTTCAATCTGCCGGCGGTGGCAGAGGTGTGGCGTCGAGGCTCCGTGATCGCCTCCTGGCTTCTGGATCTGACGGCGTCTGCTTTAGTGGAAGATCGTGAACTCTCGAATTTCAGCGGGCGAGTTTCAGACTCCGGTGAAGGCCGCTGGACCGTCAAGGCAGGAATCGATGAAGGCATTCCGACTCCCGTCCTTACCGCTGCTCTTTACGAGCGGTTCAGTTCGAGGGGGCTGGCTGGCTTTGCCGATAAGCTTCTGTCTGCCATGCGGTATGAGTTTGGGGGCCACATCGAGAAGCCGTCCAATAAGTAACTACGATTCCAAAGGAGATGTCTTTGAGCGCGCAAGCACCGACCGTTCCACCCGCCGTTCATTCTGATGCCCTCGTTTTTTTCGGAGCAACGGGAGACTTGGCCTACAAGAAGATCTTTCCGGCGCTGCAAGCGATGACCAAGCGCGGCGACCTTGATGTCCCGGTGATCGGCGTAGCCAAGGCCGGATGGAATCTCGATCAACTGAAGGCACGCGCACAGGATTCTCTGGAAAAACATGGTGGTATCGATCGCGATGCATGGCAGAAGCTTTCCTCCCTGCTTCACTATGTCGATGGTGACTATGCAGAGGCTTCCACCTTCGCGCAAGTTCGCAAAGAGCTTGGCTCGGCGCAGCATCCGGCGCATTATCTTGCGATTCCGCCCTCCTTGTTTGAGAAGGTCGTTGAGCAACTGGTCAGCTCAGGCTGTTCGCAGGGTGCGCGCATGATCGTAGAGAAGCCCTTCGGTCATGATCTGGCTTCCGCGCAGCACCTGAACCACGTGCTCCTTTCGGCATTCCCAGAGTCGGCAATCTTTCGAATCGATCATTATCTCGCCAAGGCGCCGGTGCAGAATATCGTCTCTTTCCGTTTCTCCAATTCGTTCATCGAACCGTTGTGGAACCGGGAACACATCGAAAGCGTTCAGATCACGATGGCAGAAAATTTTGGCATCCAGGGCCGCGGAGCTTTCTATGACCAGAACGGTGCCGTGCGCGACGTGATGGAGAATCATGTCTTCCAGGTGATGTGCAATCTGGCTATGGAATGTCCGGCGCGCCGCGACAGCGAATCCATTCGCGACGAGAAGGTGAAGGTCCTGAAGGCGATCCCCGCCGTTCAACCGTGCCAGGTCCTCCGCGGCCAGTTTGCCGGTTATCAGGAGGAGAAAGGTGTCGCGCCAGGTTCAACGGTCGAAACCTATGCTGCCATGCGCCTGGAGATAAAGTCGTGGCGTTGGGATGGCGTTCCGTTCTATCTACGGGCCGGCAAAAACCTCCCAACCACCTGCACCGAGGTGATTGCAAAGCTTCGCAAGCCTCCCCAGGCCAACATGACGGAGCCCGCACCGCAGAACTACCTGCGCTTCCGCATTTTGCCGGAGATGGAGATCGGACTTGCTGTATCAATCGCAGGATCAGTGGAGGGAGAGCCACGCTCTCTGATTGAGCTTGAGGCCTGCCGTGCTCCCGGACCTCACGAAATGGATGCCTATGAGCGTGTCCTTTCAGACGCCATGCAGGGAGACTCGACGTTGTTTGCCCGGCAGGATTATGTGGAAGAGGCATGGAGGATCGTCGATCTCATGCTGAAGGCGCATACTCCGGTTTATGCCTATCAGCCCGGAACCTGGGGGCCGAGTGAGGACGTTCCGCCTGAGACGCTGGCAGAGGTAACCCCTGCAGGAGGATGGCAGGAGCCTGCTCCGCAAGGGGTGAGCAAAGTTGTTCAATAAGCCGGAACGTCAGTATTGACGCGGTATGTGCAGCGGAGCCCGCGTGCCTGGAAGCTGCTGGAAGAGAGCCAATCTGCCGGGTCGATAAGATCAGTGCGCGCAGAGTGTCGTGGATGCTGCTAAAATCTATAAAATCCACTCCTCGGAGAGGCAATGCAGGCAATCTTAGCGCTCGAAGACGGGCGCATCTTTCGCGGCAAAAGTTTTGGCGCACGGGCGGAGTGCTCCGGCGAAGTGGTCTTCAATACATCTTTGACCGGGTATCAAGAGATCTTTACCGATCCTTCCTACACGGGACAGATCGTGGTTCTCACGAATCCGCATATTGGCAACTATGGCACCACTCCTCAGGATGCCGAGTCGAAGAAGCCCTACATCGAAGGTCTTGTCACCCGTGAGTTCTCACCCGTCAGCTCGAACTGGCGTTCCACGCAGGTCGCGGACGAGTATCTGGAGCGCTTCGGCATTCCGGTGATCGCCGAGGTCGATACCCGTGCAATCGTTCGCCATCTTCGCGCCAACGGTGCCATGCGCGGCGTTATCGCGAGCGGCGACAATCTCGATGCTGAAGCGCTGGTCGCCAAGGCACGTTCGCTTCCCAAGATGGAGGGCACGGATCTCGCCAGTGTTGTCACCACGAAAGAGCCTTACAAGTGGGATGCTACCGAACCGAAGAACCAGACGGGCGATCCTCTGCTGAAGCCTGTGGAGAAGAGCGAGAAGACCCTACACGTCGTTGCGTATGACTTCGGTATCAAGCAGAACATCCTACGCATGCTTGCCCGCGAGAACATCGATGTAACGGTAGTTCCGGCGAGGACGACGGCGGAAGAGGTGCTGGCGATGAATCCGGACGGCGTCTTCTTCTCAAATGGTCCGGGTGATCCTGAGCCTCTTGACTATGCCATCGAAACAGTCCGCAAGCTGAAGGGTAAAAAGCCGATGTTCGGCATCTGCCTCGGCCATCAGATCTTCGGGCTGGCTCTCGGCGGCAAGACCTACAAGCTGAAGTTCGGCCACCACGGCGGCAATCACCCGATCATGAACCACCAGACCGGCAAGGTAGAGATTACCGCGCAGAACCATAGCTTCAATGTGGACCCTGACTCTCTGCCGGCTGATGTCGAGAAGACCCACACCAATCTGAACGACCACACGCTGGCCGGACTCCGTCATAAGACGGACCCGATGTTCAGCGTCCAGTACCATCCTGAGGCCGGCCCCGGACCTCATGATTCGCATTACCTCTTCAAAGACTTCCGAACGATGATGGAAGAGTGGAAGAAGTAGCAGTTTCGATTTTCAGGCATGACAGCAAAGGGCGCAGCAGTAGGCGCCCTTTGAAACGCCAGCAGGATTCAGCACCAGGAAAGACGTAAAGATGCCCCGTAGAAACGACATCGCGAAGATTCTTGTGATCGGCTCCGGGCCGATTGTGATCGGTCAGTCGGCAGAGTTTGACTATTCGGGAACCCAGGCCTGCAAGGCTCTCAAGGCCGAGGGCTACGAGGTTGTTCTCATCAACTCCAACCCGGCCTCCATCATGACCGACCCCGAGGTCGCGGACCGCACTTACATTGAGCCGCTGAGTGTGGCCTACCTCGAAGAGATCATCCGGACGGAAGCCGAGATGATGCCGGCAGGTTCAGGCAAGTTCGCCGTGCTGCCGACCGTGGGCGGACAGACGGCGCTGAATCTCGCGGTCGAGCTGGCAGATTCGGGTTTCCTCGAGCGGCATGGAGTGGAGCTTATTGGAGCCAAGCTGGAGGCGATCAAGAAGGCAGAGGACCGTCTGCTGTTCAAAGATGCGATGAACAAGATCGGACTGGACATGCCGAAGTCTCAGCTGGTGAACAGCGTAAGCGCGGGTCTCGACTTCACCACAAAGATTGGCTTTCCAGCCGTGATTCGCCCCAGCTTTACGCTGGGTGGTTCAGGCGGCGGTATCGCTTACAACCGCGAGGAGATGACCGAGATCCTCACCCGCGGCCTTGATCTGAGCCCTGTCCATGAGTGCCTCATCGAAGAGAGCGTCCTCGGATGGAAGGAGTACGAACTGGAGGTCGTCCGCGACCTGAAGGACAATGTCATCATCGTCTGCTCGATTGAAAACTTCGATCCGATGGGTGTGCACACGGGCGACTCCATCACGGTGGCTCCCGCACAGACGCTGACCGACCGCGAATACCAGGTCATGCGCGATGCTGCCATCCGCGTCATTCGTGAGATTGGTGTCGAGACCGGCGGATCGAACGTGCAGTTCGCCGTGAATCCGATCACGGGTCGTATGACAGTCATTGAGATGAATCCGCGTGTCTCGCGGTCGTCGGCGCTTGCTTCGAAGGCAACCGGGTTTCCGATTGCAAAAATCGCTGCTCGTTTGGCTGTCGGCTACACGCTCGACGAGATTCAGAACGACATCACCAAGGCGACGCCGGCTTGTTTCGAGCCCACGATCGATTACGTCGTCGTCAAGATCCCGAAGTGGCAGTTTGAAAAGTTCCCTGGCGCCGATGAGACCCTTGGTCCGCAGATGAAGTCGGTCGGTGAGGTGATGGCGATCGGACGAACCTTCAAGGAAGCCGTGATGAAGGCGATACGTTCGCTCGAGACAGGAAAGCGCGCTGCCGCCAATGATATTGAACCTCGGCGACTCATCCAGCGCCTCGTGACGCCGCATCCGGAGCGCCTCGCCTATGTACGCTACGCGTTTGAGCAAGGCATGAGCGTTCGTGAGGTTGCACGGTCCACGACGATGGATCCCTGGTTCCTTCACCAGATCAAGCAGATAACGGACGAGATTAAGGCGATCGGTGACGCGAGCATGGCTGAGGTAACTGCCGACCAGCTTCGCACTGCCAAGCGCATGGGCATCTCGGACGAGCGCCTGGCCGCCGTCTGGGGCCTGAGCGGAGCAGAGGGGACGGCGAAAGTTCGCGAGCTTCGCAAGAAGAACGGCGTCCAGCCGGTCTACAAGCTGGTCGACACCTGCGCAGCCGAATTCGAGAGCTTCACCCCCTATTTCTACAGCTGCTACGACGAAGAGGATGAGGCGACGCCGACCGCGAAGAAGAAGATCATCATCCTGGGAAGCGGACCGAATCGTATCGGACAGGGAATCGAGTTTGACTATTGCTGCTGTCACGCTGCCTTCGCGCTGCGTGAAGACGGCTACGAGACCATTATGGTCAACTGCAATCCCGAGACGGTTTCGACAGACTACGACACCAGCGACCGTCTTTACTTCGAACCGCTGACGCTTGAAGATGTGCTTTCGGTCTACGAGCACGAAGCATCTTCTGGAGCATCGATCGGGATGATCGTGCAGTTCGGAGGACAGACTCCGCTGAACCTCTCACTGCCATTGAAGAATGCCGGGGTTCCTATCATCGGCACATCACCGGAGTCCATCGACCTGGCCGAGGATCGCAAGCGCTTCGGGAAGCTGATCGAAGATCTTGGCATTCCGCAGCCACAGGGCGCGATGGCTACCAGTGTGGAGGAGGCTGTTGCCGGAGCAAACCGTGTCGGCTATCCGGTGCTGGTTCGTCCCTCCTACGTGCTGGGCGGTCGTGCCATGGTGATCGCGTATGACGACGCTGCGGTGCAGAGCTACATGTCGACTGCGATTGAGTATTCGCAGGAGAGGCCGGTCCTGATCGACCACTTCCTCGAAGATGCGACAGAGGTGGACGTCGACGCGCTTTGTGACGGTGACGATGTTGTGATCGCCGGAATCATGGAGCACATCGAAGAGGCTGGAATCCACTCCGGCGATTCCTCCTGTGTGCTTCCGGCGGTTGATATCGCTCCGGAAGTTCTGGACACAATTCGCGATTACACGCGTAAGCTGGCGCAGGCTTTGGAGGTTCGCGGCCTCGTCAACATCCAGTTTGCTATCCAGCGCGGAACGGTCTACGTGATCGAAGTCAACCCGCGCGCTTCACGAACGGTGCCGTACGTCTCAAAGGCCACCGGGTTGCCGCTGGCGAAGATTGCATCGCGCATCATGGTGGGACAGAAGCTGAAACAGCTTTTGCCGGAGCAGGTTGCTTCGGGCAAGGACCTCGGCACCGGCGCACATTTCTTCGTCAAGTCGCCGGTCTTTCCCTGGGGCAAGTTCCAGGGCGTAGATCCCGTGCTTGGACCGGAGATGCGTACGACCGGCGAGGTCATGGGAGTCGCGGACAACTTCGGTGAGGCGTTCGCGAAGGCGCAGATTGCTGCGGGCCAGACGCTTCCGTTGAAGGGAACGGTCTTCCTGAGTGTGAACGATCACGACAAGAAGGGCGTGGTGGCGCTTGCGCGGCAGTTCGTCGAGATGGGCTTCCATCTTGTGGCTACGCACGGCACAGCGTCGGTGCTGGAAGCGGCCGGATTGCAGGCCGAGCGTGTGTACAAGGTCAAGGAGGGGCGCCCGAACATCGTCGACCTGATCAAGGGCAACCGCATTCATCTGATCATCAACACGCCGCGCGGACAGGACACCTTCTTTGACGAGAAGGCGATCCGGCGCGCCGCGGTCCAGGCCCGCATCCCGACCATCACGACGCTGGCTGCGGCCCGCGCGGCGGCGGAGGGAATTACGGCTCTGCAGCGTGGAACCTTGAACGTATACGCGCTGCAGGCGCTTCACGCGGGGCGCTAAGGAGCTGACTCAAATGTTGCTGGAAGGCCTTTTTGTTCCGCTCACGACCCCCTTCTATCCAGAAGGCAGGCTGAACCTGCGCAAGCTGGAGCACAACGTCGATCGGTACTCGCGGACGCCGGCTGCAGGGATGGCTGTGTTTACAGAGACCGGCGAGGCTGAGCTGCTGTCGGACAGCGAGACTCGCGACGCTCTCACCGTTGCTCTTGGGGCAGCCGCAGAGACGAAGGTGATGCTGGCGGGCATCTCGCGGGCGAGCGTCGGCGGGACGCTCGCTCTGGCCGACCATGCAGCTTCTCTTGGCTACGATGCCGTCCTGGTGAAGCGGCCAGCTTTGCTGAAGGAGTCTCGCGCGCGCGAGATTCTTACCTTCTTCCGGGCGATCGCAGACCGCTCGCCGCTGCCGGTGGTGCTGTATTCCGTCGGAAGGGTTCCGATCTCGCCGGAGGCTGTAGGGGAGCTATCTGCGCATCCGGGCATCATCGGGCTGGCGGACGAGGATGCGGCGGCTGAGCGCATTACTTCCCTTTGTCGCCTCACGGCGGATGTTCGCCGCGAGGCGACTGTAACGCCGGTCTTCGCCGCAGCGACTGGAAGGATGCTTGCAGTCAAGGAGAGCGTAGGCGAGGCCAACTTTGTCTCGGCAGACAGCCTGGGAGGAGGCGCCGCGGTTGCGGCGGCGGTTCCAAAGCCTGCTATCAGGACCCGGACCAAGACGGTTGGTTTCCAGATGATCGCTGCAAACTCCGCCGGAATGATGTCTGCGCTGCGGGCCGGAGCTACGGCCGTGATGCCGGGCTTTGCTGCTGCGGCTCCGCAGGCGTGCTACGAGGTCTATGCGGCGTGGAAGGACGACGATCAGCCGCTTGCTGATGAAAAGCAGGCGTGGATCGCGCCGGCCATCGAGAAGGCCGAGGTGGAACTGGGTGTTCCCGGACTGCGGTACGGATGCGATCTGAACGGCTATTTCGGCGGACGTCCTCGCCTGCCAATCCTTCCGCTTACAGAGGTGCAGCGTAGGGAGATCGAGGACGTCATGGCAGGTATACGGAACTAGACCCTTCCCCTGCCGTTTTTACGCAAAGTCTTCGAAAGAAAAGAGTTAAGTCTTGACTTTGCGTGCAATTGCAGTTCCAAAAGCATCGGGTGTGCCTCAGGGGCTAAAGCCCCTTTTTCTACCGTGCTGTGGCGGCACGGCTGAAGCCGTGCCCTTAACAAGACGACTGTTGCGGAACAGATAAAGCTGTCCCCATAGCGGGACGGCTGTTGCGGAACAGATGAAAGCTGTCCCCATAGCGGGACGGCTGTTGCGGAACAGATAAAGCTGTCCCCATAGTGGGACGGCTGTTGCGGAACAGATAAAGCTGTCCCCATAGCGGGACGGCTGTTGCGGAACAGATAAAGCTGTCCCCATAGCGGGACGGCTGTTGCGGAACAGATGAAAGCTGTCCCCATAGCGGGACGACTGTTGCGGAACAGATGAAAGCTGCGCCCATAGTGGGATGGCTTTGGCGGAACAGATGAAGCTGCGCCCATAGCGCCCATAGTGGGATGGCCTTGGCGGCACGGCTGAAGCCTCGGACTTAGCGGGATGGCTGGTTGCGAGCTACAGAACGGCTGGGTGCGAACTACAGAACGGCTGGTTGCGAACTACAGAACCGCTGGTTGCGAACTACAGAACCGCTGGTTGCGAGCTACAGAACGGCTGCGGCGCACGGTGAAAATCCGTGTTCTCGATAAAAGGTTGGTGCTTTCTGTGCGAATGACCAATCGTGCGGCACGGCTGAAGCTTGCCCTTGATGCCAAGGTTCCTGCTTTGCGTGGACTTCACCCACCTATCTTCTATAATACCGATCGGTCTGCACTGAATCGGCATTTCTAAACGCATGAATGCGTGCGACTTACGGCTGACGGGGACTTGACAGCACCAGCCTGGGCGGTTTCGGCATCGGACTGCGCACTGGAGTTCATGTGGAATGGAAAATGAGCCGTCTGGAGGAGTGGGTCGAACCGATAGAATGGTTGAGTGAAAGACGATCCCTCCTCGAAACGTAACGATCTTCCACATATCTTTGATCGCCGGGGCGTCTACTACGGCTGGGTTGTCCTGCTTGCCGGAACCGTGGGCATTATCATGAGTGTTCCCGGGCAGACGATGGGCGTCAGCATCTACACGGACCCGCTGCTGACCAGCCTTCATATGAGCCGGGTGGACCTGAGCATGGCTTACATGCTGGGCACCTTTGGTTCGGCCCTGCTGCTGCCCTTTGTTGGCCGGCTGCTGGATTCGGTGGGTTCGCGTGCGGTTGCGGTCTTCGCGGCGCTGGGGCTGGCTTTCTGGCTTGTGTTTCTCTCCTTCAGTCCTTCCATTTCGGCAAGGTTGGGCTCGTGGACCCATCTTTCACCGCGTTGGGCGGGCGCCATCGTCGCGTTTGTCGGGTTTTTGGGAATTCGCCACTTTGGGCAGGGTGAATTGACGATCGCATCGCGGACCATGATGGGGCGGTGGTTTGAGCGACGGCGCGGTCTGGTGCTGGGAATCAGCGGGCTGTTTGTCGCCTTTGGTTTTGGGGTAGCACCGCTGGTGTTGAACCGGCTGATTCTGCGCTTCGGCTGGGAGAGATCGCTGGAGACGCTGGCGCTCGGCTCGTGCGGAATGGCGTTGTTCGCCTGGATTACGTTTCGGAAGTCACCGGAGGCATGCGGACTGGAGATTGACGGAAAGACCGCGGTCGAGAACCTCCAGGCCGGGATAGAGGACGAGATCTCCTTTACGGCGGGAGAGGCGCGGAAGACGGTTGCATTCTGGGCGTTCAACCTGGGCATGGCGGCGCATGCGATGTTGTATACGGCGATCACGTTCCACATGGAGCGGATTGCTCAGCTGAACCACATGAGCAATGCGAAGGCGTTCAGCGTGTTTCTGCCAGTGGCGATCGTTTCAACGACGGCCGATCTGCTGGGAGGAGCGATCAGCGACTGGATTCCGCTGAAGTATCTGCTGCTGGTGATGCAGCTTGGATTGTGCCTGGGGCTGATGGGGGCGCGTTCCTATGGGACCACGCGCGGCTTTTTACTGACGGCGGTCGGATTTGGACTGGGCAACGGCCTTTTCTCGCTGCTGAGCAGTGCGGCCTGGCCAAAGCTGTTTGGAAGAGAGCATCTGGGAGCGATCTCGGGCTTCAATATGAGCTGGGTGGTTGCCGGAAGCGCCGTGGGGCCGTACCTGTTCAGCCTGGGGGATTCGTGGACGGGGAGCTACAGGACGATTCTGCTGTTCAGCCTGGTGATTCCGGTGGGAGTGTTGATTGCCTCGTTGTTTGCGACTGCTCCGGCGAGAGAGCGGGCCAGATTCGAGGTGTCGAATTAGGGCGCCCGGTATGGAATGCGAGCGGATTTGCGAGCGCCGGGCGGTGGAAACCGCAGATCCTTCGACTACGCGGCTTCGCCGCTTCGCTCAGGATGACACTGTCTAAAAAGCTGCGACTTAGGGTAGGAGGGACAAAGGCCTGGGGACAGGATCACGCGGCTGGCATTGCTTGGAGCCTGGCCTTGGTTGCTGACACACAGGCTTCTGGGGTGCGATGAACTTGGGCCTTGGTTGCTGGACGCAGGGCTGTGGGTGCGAGGAGCACGGCGTTCTTTGCTAGAAACACACCTTTGATTGCGAGGCATTTTGGGTGCTGGAAATAAGGGACGTGTCCTGATGGACAAGGCTTGCGTTACAAGGAAGCGCTAGCGCCTGGGCACGACAGTTACGCCCATTCCGCTTAGTTTGCTGCGGGCCTGCATGGCTTCGGGCGAGTTGGGGAAGCGCTGGATGAGGGCGCGCAGCTCGCGGATGCCTGCGTCGTTCTGCTTGAGGGCGATCAGGGCCTGTCCCTTGTGGAGGTGGGCGACGGGAACCTTGTTGCTGTCGGCGTACTGCTCGATGACCTTGTCGTATTCGGCGATGGCGTCCTGGTAGTGGCCGGCGCGGTAGGCGATCTCCCCCCGGTAGAATGTGGCGTTTCCGGCCAGGGGATGATCGGGATAGGACTTGATGACGTCTCCGAACTCGGAGGAGGCGAGTTGGTACTTTGCTCCCATGTAATCGCTGAGAGCGGTTTTGTATAGATCATCCACGGGAGGAGCGGCGGGTGTCTCGTTTTGTTGAGGCGCCGGAACTATCTCGGACATGGGAGTTCCGGCCGAGGGTTTTCCCCGTTTTGAAGGCGCAGGAGTTGCGGCTGGAGGAGGGGTATTCGCCGGGGGCGGCGTCGCGGTGGTGTCAGGGATTCCGCTGCCTGCGGGAGGCATGTTGGCGTTGATGGATTGCTGCTGGTTCTGGATGTCCTGGGCGACCTTCTCGAGCCGGGTGAGCCGGGCCTTGACCTCATCGAGGGAGTCGTTGAGGGACTGGATCTGGCCGGAGACCTGGTCGAGCTTTGTGTCCTGGTTCTGCTGACGGTTTTGCAGCTGCTTCTGCAGGGCGTCGATGTTGAGGGACATGCGATTGACGGAGTCCGCGCTCTGCTGGACGAGGTCCTTCATGACTCCCATGCGCTCGTCGTTGGACTGCTGGAGCCTGGCGACGGCGTCCTGAAGCTGCTGGACCTGGGTCTGGAGCTGGATGATCTCCTTGCTGACGGCGAAGGCGGGTGAGGCGGGAACGAGCAGAGAGACGGAGAGCGCAGCGCAGGCGATGGTGAGGGAGGGTTTCGGGATGGGGATAGGAATTTTCATAACGGCTTTGTGCCTCTTGGTTGTTTATTTCGACGTTCGGAGTCGGCGTTCGGCGCGCCCTCAAGGGCTAAAGCCCCTTTCTCCTCGGATTGGTGCGGCACGGCTAAAGCCGTGCCCTTAACAAAACGGTGTCACACGAAATATCGAAGCGCCACAACAGGTTCAAACGAAAAACATTGAAGGCCACAACAGGTTCAAACGAAAACATTGAAGCGCCACAACAGGTTCAAACGAAAACATTGAAGCGCCACAACAGGTTCAAACGAAACATCGGAGCGCCACGACGGTGTCAAACAAAAATATCGAAGCGCCATGCCAGGTTAAATTGAGCGATTGTTAGCGCCACGAGAGCAGTCGAGTGTCAGGTATACAGCGGCTTTGAGAGCATCAGCGTGAAACGTTCAACTTTGTTAACGTTTCACGCTGATCATACCTTTGCTGTGACTGTTTAGCGGTCGAGCGAGAACTGGGCGCGGCGGTTCTGCTGCCAGCAGCTTTCATTCTCTTCGGTGCAGAACTGCTTCTCTTTGCCGTAGCTGATGACGCGGATGCGGGAACCGGAGACGCCTGCGTTGACCAGAGCAGTCTTAGCGGCGTTGGCGCGGTTCTCGCCGAGAGCGAGGTTGTACTCTGCCGATCCACGATCGTCGCAGTAGCCGCCGATGACAATGCGGATGGCGGAGTGCGAGTTGAGGTAGGAGGCAGCGGCCTGCACCGAGCTCTGGGCATCGGGGCGGACGTCGTAGCTGTCGTAGTCGAAGAAGATGTCCTTCACGTTCTGATGGAAGGCAGCCTCGGAGCCCATATCGCCTTCGCCGTTGCCTGCAGACGGAGCCTGGGGAACGCGGACGGTGACGCGAACGTTCGCCTCAGCCGTTCCGCCGTCACCCTTGGCTGTGAGGTGGAAGTCGGTCGAGGTGGATGGGGAGACGGTCTGGGTACCGTTGACGGGAACATCGCCGACGCCGTCGATGGTTACAGAGGTCGCGTTGGTCGTGCGCCAGTTGAGCACGACGGACTGGCCGACGTCGATGGCGACGGGGTCAGCGGTCAACGTCGCGGTGGGCGCTGGGGCCGAGGAGGGCATCGGGCCCAGGGATGCCGGGTTCACCGGCTGTTCCTTTTTGTGGCAGCCGGTAACGGCACTCAGAGAGGCGACAACTGCAGCTATAACCAGAGCCTTGCGGTAATGTGAGGGCAATACTTTCATTTGGAGAACTCTCCTGCTCTTTCTGTTTTCTCGAATCGGGTACGGCGAAGTGTTTGGGGTTATCTGCCCTGACTTCGGGCCATGAGGCCCGGGCAGGGAGAGTTGGGGAACTACTTCCAGCTCCAGTTTGGCATGTCGGCGCCCGGGCCAGTAAGGTTGCGACGGCCAGTGCCGTCGGCCAACATACTGACGATGCGTGTGCTGGAGGCACGCCCGTCAGGAGTGTTTGCAAACACGATGTGACGCCCGTCCGGAGACCAGGAGGGGAAGTCGCAACGTCCGATGTCGTGGGTGACCTGAATCCACCGTTTGGTGGCGACCTCCATCACGTAGATGTCCTGTCCGCCGGGGGCGCCGGGGCCATATTTGCGGTCCCAGGCGAAGGCGATGAACTGCCCGTTGGGCGACCAGGATGGCGAGGTGGCGTAACCGCCGTCGGTGAGGCGGGTGACGGCAGATCCGTCGGCATCCATGATGTAGAGCTGCGGCAGGCGGGTGCGGCCGCTGATCCAGGCGATCTGAGCGCCTGTTTTGGGATTGAAGACCGGGGAGACGTCGGGACCGCGGAAGCTGGTGACGCGGCGCGCTGCTCCGCCGGTTGCGTCGGCGACGTAGATCTCGGGGTCGCCGGTGCGGGAGGAAGAGAACGCGATGTTGTTGCCGTTGGGAGCCCAGGCGGGCGAGAGGTTGGTCCCACCTCCGCCGGAGGGGAAGCTGACCATGCGGTTCAACAGAAGCGAGTACATCCGGATCTGAAAGCCATCTTTTCCGAGCGAGGAGAAGGCAACGCGGCTGTTGTCAGGAGCTACGCGAGGCGAGATGGAGACGGTGCCAAGATGGGTGAGCTGGTGCTGGTTGGCTCCGTCGTAGTCCATCGCCCATATCTCCTTGTTTCCGCCGGCGACCTTGACGTAGTAGATCTTTGTCTCGGCGATTCCGGGGACACCGCCGCCGAGGCGGAAGATGATCTCGTCGGCGAAGCGATGGGCGATCTGACGGGACATCTCTTCATTCGCCTCTTCGTTGTACTGCTTGGCGAGGACCTGCGGGAACTGAGTGTTCTTCGCGTCGAAGAGGAAGCCGTTGACGGTGAGGCGTCCGCCGGAGGAGGCGAAGGCTCCGAAGGCGACCATGGCGGCGTTGGTGGGCGCGCCGGACCACTGCGCGAGGTTCATCTCGCCCGGAGCGCCAGGGGTCGCCTGCGGGAGGAGGCTCTTGGAGACGACGTCGAAGATGCCGGCGTTGGTGAGGTCGTTGAAAAGTGTCGTGTCGAAGACCTGCTTGAGCGAGGCGCCCTGCGGGTCGGCCGAGGCGGGTTTGAAGTCGGCGACGGCGATGCGAATGTTGGAGACGCCCGCGGAGGTCTCGGTCTTGAACCAGTCCTGGGCGTGGAGCGATGCAGAGGAGAGGAGGACTACAAATACGAGGAGCCCGGCGGGCCGCAGGAGATGCTTGATCACACGAGCGGGACAGTATTTCATCACTTTTATCGTAGACGGAAAGAGGGTGGCCGGGGTTATTTTTGATGGCCCCGAGAGGAACAAAAGTTTGTTCGCAGCAGGGATATCTACGACTTATGCCTTAATTCTTTCGCCCAATGGACCAAAGAACGCTCCGGCGAATGAGGTTATAGAGGATGGGATTGGCGTAGTCCTGCTTGCGGTGACCGAGGGCGATGTAGACCTCGCGGCTGCCGTCGAAGGTGTGAGACCAGGCGAGCGGCAGGGGATTCCGGTAGGAGTTGGCGTCGGTCCGCATCTTTTCCAGGCCTGAGAGCTTTGTGCGATCGGTCGTCAGAAAGGGATGGATGTCGGGGTTGAGGTGGTCCGTGAAGTAGCACTCATCGGTCCAGTCGAAGTCGGCGGGGAGTCCTTTCGCCGCGGGAAAGGCGGGATCGGCGACGTGGACGGTGAAGGTCTGAAGACGTGGGTGCTCAACGAATTTGCCACCTACGACCTGCCAGAAGTAGGGCCAGGAGCGCTCTGACCCGGAGGCGGAGTGGATGGCGACGAAGCCGTGGTGCGATTGAATGTAGCGCTTGAAGGCGGCGCGCTGATCGTCGCTGGTGAAGGCTTCATTGTTGCTGTTTGCGAAGATGATGGCCGCGTACTTGCGAAGGTTGTTGTCGGTGAAGACCTCGGGGGAGTCGGATGAGTCGACGGCGAAGTGGCTTTCGGCGCCCATCTTTTTGATGGCTTCGACGCTGGTCGCGATGTTGTCGTGGATGTAGCCTTTGCCGTCCGGTGTGTAGTTGCGGGTGTAGACCAGGACTCTGGGTTGGGCGAAGACGGGGATGGAGAGGCTGATGGCTGCGGCGAGTGAGGCGAGTTTGAGGATGGCGCGCACCTGAGCATTATGCGGCACGGTGTTTGTTTTGTTGCGCGGGAATTTGGCACAGTGGGAGGAGAACCGCAGATCCTTCGGCTACGCGGCTTCGCCGCTTCGCTCAGGATGACACTTTTTCGTTGTTTGTGCAGGTGGATGAAACCTTCGGGTTGCCATGGTTCCGGTTGCTATGTGGTTGCTGATGACGCGGGTTTGATTGGAAGGGTGTGGTGTAAGCTTTCGTGTCATGGCGATGAATCGACGGGAGATGTTGAAGATGGCCGCGGCCTCTACGGCTTGTGGCGTGGGTGGTCCTCTGCTGATGGGTGCGCGGCAGGCGGAGGCTCAGGTGCGGAAGGCGACGCGAGGCATGGCCGCTCCGAAGATCAGGGACATTAGCGTGATCGAGTGCGAGCCTGCGGGAGTTCGGCTGACCGTGGTGAAGATCACGACCGATCAGGATGGGCTTTACGGCTACGGGTGCGCGACGTTTACCCAACGAGCGGATCTGGTGAAGCCGGCGGTGGAGAAGTATCTAAAGCCGTTGCTGATGGGGAAGACGACGGACCGTATCGAGGATATCTGGTGGACGTGCTACGACAGTTCGTACTGGAAGAACGGGCCGGTGCTGAACAACGCGATCAGCGGGATCGACCAGGCGCTGTGGGACATCAAGGGGCGGCAGGCAGGGATGCCGGTGTATCAGCTGCTGGGCGGCAAGGTGCGTGAGGCGGTGGATACGTATGCTCACGCCGATGGTGCGGATTACGCAGATGTGGTGGCCTCGGCGAGAAAGTATGTCGATCAGGGATTTCGGAATGTGCGGGTGCAGATCGGCGTACCTGGAATGGCCGGATACGGCGCGAGGGTTGGCGGCCAGACGAACTACAAGCCGCTGCACGATAAGCCATTCTTTGAGCCGGCTGTGTACATGCATCGTGCGCTGAAGATGTTGGAGACGTGCCGCAAGGAGTTGGGAGAGGACGTAAATCTGCTGCATGACGTACACGAGCGGCTGGCGCCGAACCAGGCGGTGGAGTTCTGCAAGCAGGCCGAGCCGTTCGGGATGTTTTTCATCGAGGACCCTCTGTCGCCGGAGGACCTCGATTATTTCAAGCAGATTCGCGCGAACTGCACGACACCGATTGCGATGGGGGAGCTGTTCAACTCGCCCCATGAGTGGCAGCCGCTGATTGAAGGAAGACTGATCGACTATATTCGCTGCCACCTATCGCAGATGGGAGGCCTGACCCCGGCGCGCAAGGTCGCGATTCTGGCGGAGAGCTTTGGGGTAAAGACGGCGTGGCATGGTCCGGGAGACGTGTCGCCGGTAGGGCACATGGCGCAGGTGTCGCTGGATATTGTCAGCCCGAACTTCGGGATCCAGGAGTACTCGCCGTTCAACGAACGCACGAAGCAGATCTTCCACGGATGTCCGGAGATGAAGGATGGATATCTGTGGGTCAATGAGACTCCGGGGTGGGGGATTGAGATCGATGAGAAGGAGGCCGCGAAGGCTCCGTTTACGCAGAGCAGGAATGGACTGAATGGAGGATGGGGAGAGATTCGCCGGCTGGATGGGACTGTGATTAAGCAGTGAAGCGTTAGGGTGGGCGCGGTCATCCTTTAGAGCAACCGCAGATCCTTCGACTACGCCTCTCGCGGTGAGACGGCGAGAGGCTCCGCTCAGGATGACACCTTGTCGTTGCACGCCTTTTTGCAGGCTCGGATCAGCAGGCAATTTCTGAGATTCGCGGTGCGGTAACGGCGAAGATTCGCTGAGGATATTCCTCTGGTGCGGCGGACATCCTGCAAAAGATACCGGGATTCTTTGCTTCGCTCAGAATGACCGCAAGTTTCGGCGCGATGACGGCATGCTTCTGTACGCGGCATTAGGTCAACGTCGGTCCGGAAGGACGTCGTTTCGTTGGAGAGTCGCTTAGGGTTGCGTGTAGTGGAATGTGTATTCGACGGTAATGTGGTTGCCGGCGGGGAGGGGGCCGAAGCCTTCGACGCGCTGCACGGCTCGCAGGGCTGACTGGTCGAGTGACGGTGAGCCGCTGCGGGTTTCGATGCGGGGGTTTGAAGGGGTTCCGGCGCGATCTATGTCGAAGAGAACGGTGACGCTCTTGCCGACCGAGGCGCGAGGATCGGCCTCCTGGGTGTACCAGTTTTGCGCGACGGTGCGATTGACGATGTTGACGTAGTAGGCAAAGCGGCTGCCGAAGGTGCGGTCCTGCACCATGGCGGAGGCTGTGCCGTTCTTCAGCTCAAGCGTCGATTGGGGGATGCGGATGCCGGCAGTCTCGCCCGTCGCAGCCTTGTTGGGCTGAGGCGGCGTGGGCTGCGGGTGCTTGGGCGGAGCCGGTGTGGGCTTTTCGGCGATCTTGGGGGGCTTTGCCTTCTCGGGCAGCGTGACCTCGTGGGGTTCGGGCGGGGGCTCGGTCTTCTGCGGCGCGATCAGTGGAGCCGGACTGGGATTGTCGGAGGTCAGAACTCCGGTATCGAGCTCGCGCTGTTTGGGAGGCAAAGGAAGCGACGCGACCATCGTGGCCTGGATGGCGCCTGCCGTGGATGCGTCCTCTCCCCAGCTGTGACCGCGGTCATGAAAGTAGGCAAGGGCAGTAATGGCGGCAGCGACGGCGAGGTGGAGGATGACGGAGCCAACGAAGTTTCTGCGCAGACTCTCTTCTGCGAGTTGCTCGTCGGGATTCCAGCTCAGGTCGGCCATACGTTCAGTTCAGTGGGTGCTATTTGTTTTCGATGGGACGTGTGACGATGCTGATGTTGGTGATGCCTGCCTGCTTGACCGCGTCCATGACCGAGGCAAAGGCCCCGAAGGGGACGCGCTCGTCAGCACGCAGATAGATGATGCGTTTGGCAGGATCGCCCTTGCCGGTGGTGCGGAGTCGCGTCGGAAGCTCGTTGACGTTGATGGGCTTGTCCTGCAGGAAGACGTTCTGATCGCGGTCGATGGTGACGACCATACGATCTTCCGTGACCTGGTTGACGGTCCGGGTCTTCGGGATGGCCACGTCGATGCCTGACTGGAGCACGGGAGCGGTCAGCATGAAGATGAGCAGGAGCACGAGGACGACGTCGACCAGCGGCGTGATGTTGATCTCCGCCAGCGAGCTCTGCGTGCGCCCTTTTGCGCTGAAAGCCATGGCTAGAACGTCCTCCGACGCGGCAACTCTTCCACGGGAGCATAGGCTTGAGGCGGCTGAGGAGGCTGCGTTGGCGTGACCATCGCGGCGTTCTCGATCGCATTCAGCAGCTCACGGCCAAAGTCGTCCATGCGTGCGCCCTGTTCGCGGAGCCGTGCGGTGAGCTGGTTATAGCCGATGACGGCGGGGATGGCGACGACGAGGCCGGCGGCGGTGGTGATGAGGGCTTCCGAGATACCGGGGGCAACGGCGCGGAGCGTTGCTGCCCCCGCGGTACCGAGGCCATGAAATGCATCGATGATGCCCCAGACTGTTCCGAAGAGACCGATGAACGGCGCGATGGCGGCGATGGTGGCCAGCCACGTCATGCGCGATTCCATACCGGTGAGCGCTTCGCTGGAGGCGGTGGCTGCAGCACGTTCAAGTGCGACCGGATTGCGAGGAAGGCCGCGACCGCCGTTCTGGCGCTGGTACTCGTCGTGGATCTCGCTGAAGACGGAGACCAGGGGGCTGGGCCGGAACTGCTCGGCTACGGCAGCGACTTCGCTGAGACGGCTGGACTTGCGGAAGGCGCGCACGAAGCGTTTGCTCTGCTTGTCCGCTCGCCCCAGGCTGGACCACTTGGAGAGCATGATGGTCCAGGAGAAGATGCTGGCCAGCAGCAGCAGGACAAGCACGGTGAACGCAACCGGGCCACTGTTGTGGATCATCTCGGCGAGTGCGCTGGAGCTGCCTGTGTTGGCTGGAGGTACGGATGCGGCGTCTACCTGGAACAGGTGAAGGGCGAGGGCTAGGGTCCAAATCATCGTTATTTGTCCACCAGTTGGTAGTGTAAATGGTTCGACGGGCCAGATAGCGGAATGGCTTGCGGGGCGGGGACGTCCTGTAGTGCGAAGAAAGGCACCTCTTCCGCCAGGAGGAACGCCGTTTCAGCAAGTTGTGAGAGGGCCGGGACGCGGGTGCGTCGTTCGGACTCCGTGAAAGAATGATTTGAGAGGTATCTCGGGTGAGTCCGCCGGTCGGCATCTATCTTTCCATTCCTTTCTGCAAGGCGAAATGCAGCTTCTGCAACTTCGCGTCGGATGCGTTTGGGATGGGGCGGTTGGGGAGTTATATAGACCGGCTGCGCGATGAGATTGTCACGGCGCGAAGCCACGCCGCCAGCGTGGATGCTGTTCTGGGCCGCGCCGCGGACACGGTCTACTTTGGCGGAGGCACACCGAGCCTGTTGTCTCCAGATCACGTACGGCAGATCTTCACGGCGCTGCGAGGCGAGTTCGAGATAGCGAACGGTGCAGAGATCACTGTCGAGTGTGCGCCCGGGCAGTTGAGTGCGGAGACGCTGGAGGAGTTTCAGCGAGAGGGAATGAATCGTGTCAGCCTGGGAGTTCAGTCATTTGTCGATCGTGAGGCCAGAACGGTTGGAAGACTGCACACCGGCGAAGAGTGTGAGGCGGAGATTGCCCGGTTGCAGCGCGCCGGGATTGAGCGGACGGGGATCGATCTGATCGCCGGGTTGCCGCACCAGACGGAGGCCAGCTGGAGGGAGTCGCTGAACCGGGCGGTTGATAGCGGCGTGGGGCATGTGAGTATTTACATGCTTGAGGTGGATGACGAATCACGCCTGGGGCGCGAAGTGCTGTCGGGCGGAAGACGATACGGGGCGGGGGATCTTCCTTCGGACGACATGGTCGCGGAGTGGTACGAGCTGGGATGCGAGGTGTTGCACGCGGGCGGGGTGCGGCAGTACGAGATATCGAACTTTGGTCGAGAGGGCCACGCATCCCGGCACAACGTGAAGTACTGGCGGCGGCTTCCTTATATCGGCTTCGGCCTGGATGCACATTCCATGCTGTGGACGGAGAGCGGTGCGGTCCGTTTCCAGAACGTCGATGAGCTGTCGACGTATCTGGCTGGCGACTCGGATGCATTGCTCCCCCTGATGAGGGAGTCGAGTAGAAGCAGGGAAGTTGAGCATGTGACCAACGATGCCGCGTTTGAAGAGAGCTTGTTTTTGGGACTGAGGATGTTGGAGGGAGTGAAGCTGTCCGAGCTGCGAGAGGACTTCGGAGAAGCGAGGCTTGCCTCCGTCATGCCATCGATCCGCGAAGCATGCGATGCGGGACTGCTGCGGATGGATGCGGAGGTTCTGCAACTCACGGCGAGAGGGCGGCTGATCTCGAACGAGGTGTTCAGCAGATTGCTGATTCCTGAAGCAGCAGAGGTTTGAGGGGACCGAAAGAGGAGGGGGCGGAATGATCGATCTGCGCAGCGATACTGTGACGCGACCTACGCCGGCGATGCGACAGGCGATGGCGGAGGCTGAGGTCGGCGACGACGTGTACGGCGAAGACCCCACGGTGAATCGGCTGGAGAAGCGGGCTGCTGCTGTGTTTGGCAAGGAAGCGGCGATCTTTGTCCCTACAGGAACGATGGGCAACCAGATTGCGATTCGTCTGCACACCGAGCACGGCCAGGAGGTGATCTGCGAGGCAAGGTCGCATGTGCTGGACTGGGAGATGGCGATGATGGCTGCCTTTTCCGGGTGTCAGCCGCGCACGGTTGAAGGGGACCGAGGCATGTTGACGTGGGAGACGATTCGCAGGGCGATTGGGCCGAAGATCTACTATCGCCAGCCGACGGGCTTGATTTGCCTGGAGAATACGCACAACATGGCGGGCGGTACGGTGACTCCGCTGGAGGTGATGAAGGAGATCTGGCGCGGGGCAAAGGAGGTCGGGTTGCCGGTGCACCTGGATGGCGCGCGTGTCTTCAACGCAGCGACGGCGCTGGGGATGGAAGTAGCGGAGATGACAGCGGGGTTCGATACGGTGATGTTCTGCCTGTCGAAGGGATTGGGGGCGCCGGTTGGGTCGATGCTCGTTGGGTCGGCGAAGGAAATTGAGCGGGCTCGCGTGTTCCGCAAAGCGCTGGGTGGAGGAATGCGGCAGGCGGGAGTGCTGGCGGCTGCAGGTCTGATTGCGCTCGAGGAGATGCGGGAGCGCCTCAAGGAGGATCACCGCAATGCGCGAATGCTGGCGGAGGCTGTGGCGGAAGCAGGTGCGGAGATCGATCGCGAGCACGTGCAGACGAACATCGTGATCTTTACCCTCAAGGGAGAAGGAGATGCTGCGGCTTTTTGCGCTGCGCTCAAACAGAAGGGCGTTCTGGCGAGCGCGATAGGGCCACACAGTGTTCGGCTGGTGACTCACTACGATGTCGATAGGGTGAGCTGCGAGCGGGCAGCGGGAATTCTGGGGGAACAACTGAGGTCGTTCAGCTGGCCTCGGCAGTCGTAAAGACGGGTTTTTCCGGCAGGAATACGGTCACGGTTGTGCCGTGAGTCGTGGGATCGGTGCTGCTGACGATGTTGATGGAGCCGCCGTGTTTGTTGATGATGCCCTGGCTGACCCAGAGACCGAGTCCGGTGCCGTGTTCGCCCTTTGTGGTGAAGAACGGTTGGAAGAGCTGGGCAAGAACCTCTGGTGTGATTCCGGCTCCGTTGTCCTGAATTGTGATCGTGGCTCCTGCGGGCGCAGGGCCGGTGTTTTTTTGTGAGGCGCTTACGCGGATTCTGCCGCCGGGGCTGCAGGCCTCTGCGGCGTTCGCAACGAGGTTGGTAAAGACCTGGCGGAGTTCGGCCGGGAATGCATGAACCCGGATGGGGGACGAAAGCTCTGTCTCGTGGAAGACATGCAACTCGATAAAGCGGTGTTCCATCAGGAGCAGGACGTCTTCGAGGATGGCCCTGACATCGACCGAGACCGGAAAGCGCGACTCGCGGTAGAGGCCGAGCATGGCGCGACTGATCTGGGTGACACGGGTAAGTTCGCTCTCCGCCATATCGATCAGCTGCGGGAACTCGTCCTGCGAGGTCCCGTTGCGCATGAGGTAGAGGATATTGGATACGGCGTCGAGAGGATTGTGAATCTCATGGGCGATGGTGGCGGCCAGGCGCCCGGCTACAGCAAGTTTCTCGTTGGCGAGCAGCGTCTCCTGGGTTCTGCGTTCCAGGGTAATGTCGCGGAAGACCAGCACAATTCCGATGATTCCTTCAGTCTGATCGCGAATGGGAGCACCACTGTCTGCAATGACGATGCGGGTGCCGTCCTTACGAATGAGAACGGTGTCCTGGGCCACCCCGACGACGGAGCGGAGACGCTTGACCTTGGCAACCGGAGTTTCGACGGCCTCACCGGTGGACTCGTTGACGATGTGGAAGACGTCTTCCAGCGGCCGATTATGGGCCTCGGCCTGGGTCCATCCGGTGAGTTCGGAGGCGATGGGATTCATCATCTGGATTCGGCCTTCCGCATCGCAGGTGATGACCCCGTCTCCGATGGAGACGAGCGTAGTTCTGAGGCGTTGCTCGGACTGGAAGAGCTCTTCAGCGCGACGGCTGAGGACCTCGAGCGAGGTTCGATAGGCTGCGGACACTGCCGTGAGGCGGCTGCGCGTAAACAGGCCAATGAGAACTCCCATACCGAGAGCGATCGCAAGGAGCGCTTCGACCAGGCTGCGGACCTGACGGTGCCACTGCTCGATGCGCATCGAACGGGCAGCTTCCGCATGGCGGGTGATGGCCTGAATGTCCTTCCGGACCTGTTCCATCAGGGTCTTGCCGTAGAGATTGAGAGTAACATCGTTGGCGGTTCCGCCGGCGCGGACCGTGGCCATGATGGGCAGAGCGAAGGCATCGTGCCAGTTCTGGTATTCGTTGCGCAGGTCTTCTACGTTGTATTTCTGGTTGGGGTCGGATTGTACGGCGGAGGCGAGATTATCCAGCTCGACCTGGATGGTCGACTCGGCCTGACGGAAGTCGGCGAGAAAGCGTTCGTCGCCGGTGGCCTGATATCCGCGAAGGCCGGACTCCTGATCGACGATCAGTTTGGCGACCAGGGCAGCCTGGGTGATATTGGCGTCGTTGTTCTGGATCAGGCGAACGGTCTCGTTTGCGCCCCTCACCTGGAAATAGAGCGCGCCGGCAGTGATAAGAAGTGCAATGATCGGCAGTAAAAAGACCTGCCGCAGGATCCGATTAAATTCGGTAAGATTCACGTCGTCCGTTAGCCATTTTGTTATGGTGCGACTACAGGCTGCTCCAATAATCTGCCGAGTTTCTCAAGGAGAACAGGCGCTCCCTCGGTTTTTGTCATATAAAGGTCCACCAGGGAGGTTACCTCTCCGGGTAGTCCAATATAAGCCGAGAGCAGCAGGATGGGGACATGCGGCTTGATCTGCCGCATCCGGCTAGCTACCTCTCCGCCGTGCATTCCTGGCATGGAGTAGTCAAGGACGACTACATCGACTGGTTCGCTTTCGAAGATGGAGATGCCGCTGGCGCCGTCGGTTGCGGTGAGGACTCGGTATCCGGAACGCTCAAGGACCATACTGCGGACCTTCAGTCCGACAAGTTCGTCATCGACACAAAGAACAAGAGGGGAAATCCGCGACATAGACATCATTCCGGTAGAGGTCAACGTGAACGGCAGCGATGGTGGCAATCCAGCAATACGGCAGTTTCGAGTATACGCACCCCTCCTGCCGCATACCAGTCACTAACGATTTACATTCCCTTAGCAATCCTAGAATGTGGCTTGCGCTAAGCTAGAGGCCGGAAGGTCGCGTAATTCGATCGAGGTCGAACTTTGAGTCAGACGATTTTTCTGCTGGAAGACGATGCCGATATCTCTCGGCTGGTGCAGTATCACCTTGAAAGTACAGGCTTCAATGTCAGGTCTTATTCCGCGGTAGGCCAGATACTTCAGGATGCCGAGAGGCAGCCTCCGTCACTGTTTCTGCTGGATATCATGGTTCCCGGCGGTGACGGGCTCGACCTTTGCCGCCGGCTTCGGCAGAACCCGACTTTGAGTGTTATTCCGATCATCTTCCTGACGGCGCGTGCCGCTGAAAACGATCGCGTTCACGGCCTGGAGCTGGGCGCGGATGACTATATTACGAAGCCGTTCGGCACCCGCGAGCTGGTTGCGCGGGTAAAAGCCGTGCTTCGGAGGTTTGAGCGTCCGACCACGCCGTCGCTGGTGAAGTTCGACAATATTGAGATCGATGCAGGCGCGATGCAGCTCCGGGTAGGCGGCGAGCTGGTTACGACGACGGCGACCGAGTTTCGACTTCTGGATTATCTGGCACGGCATCCGGGTCGGGTCTTCAGCCGTGACCACCTGCTGGATGCAGTCTGGGGAGATGCGCGCTTCGTAACTCCGCGATCGGTAGACGTCTATGTGCGTCGGATCCGGGAGAAGATCGAGCTGGATCCGGAGACGCCTCGATTCCTGAAGACCATGCGCGGGGCCGGGTATCGTTTCGAGATTCCCAAGGCAGCGCAGATTCCGGCTTAAGGAGCCTGGCGTGAGGCGCAGGCTATTTCTTTCATTTTCGCTTCCTGTCGCGGCCGGGCTCGTGCTTGCCGTGGTGGTGGCCTCGAAGGGATGGGTTCTGTCGTCCGTCTTTGTCGTGATTGCAAGTGTGGCGCTGGCCCTGTTCTGGACCCGCGGGATCCGAAGAGATGCAGGCGTCCTCGAGGCTGCCGTATCCGCGATTGGCACGGAAGGCGGGCAGACGACAGACGGACGCAGGCTCTCATTTCGTGATTTTGAGGACATTGCGCACGCAATAAGAGAGGCATCGGAGCGGGTCGAGCACTCTCTGACAAGCGCAGCCGACAGCAGGCGTGAACTCGAGGCCATGATCGACAGCATGCAGGATGCAGTGATCGCGGTCGACGCAGCGGGACGAATCCAATGGACGAACCAGCGGATGCAGAAGCTGATCCCGGGAATGTCCTTCTCAAGTGCGGTGCGCGTGGGGCATGCTGTTGTGCAGACGATTCGGGACCCGGACGTTCTGGATTGCATGCGGGTGGCGCTGGAGCAGCGCGCGGTCTGCGAGCGGCGATCGACGTCGCTGCTGCCGGGAAAGATCTTCGAGATTGCCGCCTCACCCATGCCCGGCGGTGGCGCGGTTGCGGTGCTGCACGATATTACCCGGATTGAGCAGGTGGAGCGGACGCAGAGGGATTTTGTGGCGAATGTGAGTCATGAGCTGCGTACTCCTCTAACGTCGATTACGGGATACGTGGAGACTCTGCTGGACCACGAGCAGGGTTTGAGTCCCCAGGCACGTGAGTTTCTGACCACCATTCATAAGAATGCGACGCGCATGAACCGCCTGACAGAGGACCTGCTTGTGATGGCCCGCGTGGAGTCGTCCGAGCAGAAACTGCATCCGGTGGCCCTGCGGGCAGACATGCTCGTCCGGGACGCCGTTCAGGCGATGAGCGGCATGGTTCAGGATGAGGAAGCGGTGCTGGAGATCGGGGAGATCACTCCCGATATGGTGCTCGCGGACCAGGACGCTGTAGTCCAGGTTCTAAGCAACCTTATCGAGAATGCAATTAAATACGGTAGAAATGCCGCGGAGCGCCGCAGCAGGGTGATTGTGAGCGCGCGCTCGCAAAGGGACGTTGTGGAATTTCGCGTGCAGGACTTCGGTCCAGGCATCGCGTCAGAGCACCTTGCGCGCATCTTTGAGCGGTTCTACCGTGTCGATAAAGCAAGGTCCCGTGAATCCGGGGGCACAGGGCTGGGACTTGCAATCGCCCGTCACGTGATCGAAAGCCAGGGCGGTGCGATTCGCGTGGAGAGCGAGCTGAACGCTGGAAGTACATTTATTTTCAACCTTCCACGGAGTGCGTCGAGGTCGGCCTGAGGGTTTTTTACGGTTTTCACCCCGATGTAACCTTCCCGTAACAAAGGCAGGTCAGACTTGAACAAAGCAATATAGGTCTGTCTGCAGCAATACTTGCGAGGGGGAAGAGTGAAAAAGAGCTTACTAGCGATTGGCGTACTGGCATTTGCGGCCATGGGAGCCAGCGCACAGAACTTGAACGGAGCAGGAGCAACATTTCCTTACCCGATCTATTCAAAATGGTTTAGCGAATATAACCATCTGCATCCTTCCGTCAAGATCAACTATCAGTCCATCGGATCGGGCGGCGGAATTCGGCAGGTATCGGACGGCATTGTTGACTTCGGAGCCACCGATGGACCGATGAACGATCAGCAGATCGCTTCCGCGAAGGTCAAAACTCAGCACATCCCCACTGTTCTGGGAGCGGTCGTTCCCGTTTACAACATCCCTGGAGTCAACAAGGACCTCAATTTCTCCGGAGATGTGATCGCAGATATTTACCTGGGCAGGATTACGAAGTGGAATGATCCCCGCATCGTCAAGGACAATCCGGGCGTTAGCCTGCCAGCCAAGCCGATTCTTCCGGTTTATCGTTCGGATGGTAGCGGTACCACCTATATCTTCACGGACTTTCTCTCCAAGGTGAGCCCCGAATGGTCGAGCAAGGTAGGCAAGAACACGTCGGTGAAGTGGCCGGTAGGAATTGGACAGAAGGGAAATGAGGGCGTCGCTGGAATGGTGCGGCAGTCCCCGAATTCTTTTGGTTATGTCGAACTGATCTATGCGCTGCAGAACAAGATGTCCTTCGGGGCTGTGAAGAATTCTTCTGGCAAGTTCGTCAAGGCGAGCACGGAGGTCGTTACGGCCGCAGCGGCTGCAGCGGCGAAGTCCATGCCAGCTGACTACCGCGTCTCGATTACGAATGCACCTGGCGCCACTTCGTATCCGATCTCCAGCTTCACGTGGCTGCTGGTCCCGATGCATTCCAACGACGCATCGAAGACGAAGGCGCTGAAGGATTTTCTGGGGTGGATGCTCGATCACGGTGAGAGCGAAGTCTCCGGACTCAGCTATGCACCGCTGCCGAAGCAGGTACAGGATATGGTGCGCAAGACCGTTGCTCAGATCAAATAAGAGAGCTTGCGGCCGCGCGTGCAGTTGCCTCGATGCACGCGCGGCAAAGCATATTTAGCAGCTAGAATGACTCTGAGGGCCCAGGTACAAGAGTTTCTCCCAAGGCATGAATATCCCTAAAGAACACGATGCGCCTCTGCCGGCCGAAGGCCTGCCTATGCCCGCAGGTGCTGCTGAAGAGAGCTTCTCTTCGCTGGCGCAGGCTCCATCCATCATTCGAAAGTATCTGAACTCCAGGGGAAGCGGGCGCTTTGCTGATGCAAGCTTCGCCACCCTGATGCTTCTATGCGCCTGCACGATCTTCGTGATCGTGCTGTTCATCTTGTGGATCCTGATCAGGAATTCGCATCTCAGCCTTTCGGCGTTTGGCTGGAAGTTCTTCACGCGTGAGGCCTGGGATCCGGTATCGGGAGATTTTGGTGCGCTCCCGTTCATCTACGGCACGCTGATGACCTCGTTCCTTGCGCTGTTGATGGCGGTCCCGCTGGCGCTTGGTGTAGCCATCTTCCTGACGGAGCTTTGCCCGCGGCCTTTGCGTGCTCCGATCTCGTTTTTGACGGAGTTGCTCGCGGCGATTCCCAGCGTGTGTATGGTCTTTGGGCTGTGTTCGTGCTGGTGCCACTGATGCGCGATACGGTTGGACCTTACCTGGTGAATCTATTCGGATGGACGGGACTGTTCGATGGGCCGAATTTTGGCGTCGGTCTGCTGACAGCCAGCATCATCCTCGCCATCATGATTCTTCCGATCATCTCGTCTCTGACTCGGGATATTATGAGCGCCGTTCCGAACAGCCAGCGTGAAGCCGTGCTGGCCCTGGGCGCCACGCGGTGGGAGATGATCCGGATCGGAGTCCTGCGGAACTCGAGGATCGGAATTGTGGGCGCGGTGATGCTGGGACTGGGGCGAGCGTTGGGGGAGACGATGGCCGTTACGATGGTCATTGGCAACCACCCCGATATCAGCAAGAGTCTCTTTGCTCCCGGCTATACGCTGGCCAGCGTTATTGCCAATGAGTTCTCCGAGGCTACAGGCGATCTTTACTACAGCGCGCTGATCGAGATTGGACTGGCCCTGTTCCTTGTCACGATTGTGGTGAACGCGATTGCGCGACTGATGATGTGGGCCGTCACGCGCGGCGCACCTTCGAGGGCTTCCTGATGAGCACACGACCCGGAACGCCAAGCTCACTGACAGAGCCGCTGAAGCCATCCCGCGCGAACGTGGTCAGGCGGCAGACCGCCGATCACATCATCAGCGGATTAGCGATTCTCGCAACGTTACTGGTGCTTGCTCCCCTGGCAGCGATTCTCTTTTATCTGGTGTACAAAGGTGCATCTTCGCTGAACCTTGCTTTCTTTACCCGTATTCCTGCGCCTGTGGGAGAAGAAGGCGGGGGCATGGCAAATGCCATCGTCGGTTCCGGAATTATCCTGGGACTGGCCAGCCTGTTGGGAATTCCGATCGGGATTGCGTCAGGCGTATACCTCTCGGAGTTTGGACGGGGAAGAGCGCTTGGCAATGCGATCCGTTTTACCGCGGACGTTTTGAATGGAGTTCCTTCCATCGTGATGGGCATTGCGATCTATTCCCTGGTAGTGAAGCCTCAGCATCACTACTCTGCGCTGGCCGGAGGAATTGCGTTGGCGATCATGATGATTCCAACGGTGACGCGCACGACGGAAGAGATGCTTGCAACGGTTCCCCATGCGATTCGCGAGGCGGCACTGGGGCTTGGAGTGCCAAAGTGGAGGACCGCGATCTCGGTGAGTCTTCGGACGGCCTCTCCGGGCATCATCACCGGCTGCATGCTGGCGTTCGCGCGCGTTGCGGGAGAGACCGCACCCCTGTTGTTTACGGCATTCGGCAACCAGTTTTGGAGCTTCAAGCTAAACGAGCCGATCGCGGCCCTGCCTTTGCAGATCTTCGTGTACGCAATCTCGCCGTATGACGAATGGCACAGGCTGGCGTGGGCCGGGGCGCTGGTGTTGATCGCGCTGATTATGGTCTCGGTGACGCTGGTTCGCGTGGTTACCAGCCGCGGCATGCTCAAGGGAGGAAGTTAGTGGGAGTCGGAATCTTAGTCGAAAACCTGAATGCGTGGTACGGATCGACCCATACGTTGCAGGACATCAACCTGCACATTCCGGCGAACCACGCCACCGCTCTCATTGGCCCTTCGGGCTGCGGAAAATCGACCTTCGTTCGCTGCCTGAATCGCATGCACGAGACCAATCCCATCGCACGCGCAACGGGTGTGGTGAAGATGGGAGATATCGATGTATATCGCGACGCCTCTCCCGTAGAGATTCGCCGACGCGTCGGCATGGTCTTTCAGCGTCCGAATCCGTTTCCTACAATGTCGATCTACGACAACGTGATCAGCGGGCTGAAGCTCAACGGCTTTCGGAATCGGCGCATTCTGGATGAGACGGTGGAGCGGTCCCTGAAGCAGGCGGCATTGTGGGAAGAGGTGAAGGACGATCTGAAGAAGAAGTCCGGCGCTTCGCTTTCGGGTGGTCAGCAGCAACGTATGTGCATCGCGCGCGCGCTGGCTGTAGACCCGGAGGTTCTTCTGATGGATGAGCCGGCTTCGGCGCTGGATCCGGTCTCAACGTCAAAGATCGAAGACCTGATCTTTCAACTGAAGAGCCAGTACACGATCGTGATCGTCACTCACAACATGCAGCAGGCGGCACGTGTTGCGGAGAATACGGGATTCTTTTTGAACGGCAAGCTGGTTGAATTCGATTCGACCCACAAGATCTTTACCAATCCACGCGACAAGCGGACGGAGGACTACATCACGGGGAGGTTCGGCTGATGCGCGTGAAGTTTCATCAGAGCCTCGACGAGTTGAAGGAAAAGCTGCTGGTAATGGCCGGCATGGCAGAGCAGGCGATTCAGCGATCCATCGAGGCGTACCGCACGCGAGACCTGAGTATTTGCGAGCTGGTGCTGCGCTCGGAGCCGGCGATCAATCGGCTGGAGAGAGAAATCGACCAGATGGCTCTCGATCTGCTGGCAATGGAGCAGCCCATGGCCATCGATCTTCGCTTTATCCTGTCGGTGATTCGCATCAATGCGGACCTGGAGCGCGTAGGGGATCAGGCCGTGAATATCGCTATTCGGGTGCGTGAGATGGGCGCCTTTGCCAATATCGATCTCCCCGTCGATATTCCCAAGCTGGCCGAGCTGGCCTCGGGGATGGTACGCAAGGCGCTGCAGGCCTTTATTGAAGGCGATGCCGAAATGGCGGACTCGGTATTTCGCATGGACGACCAGGTGGACAAGATGAATGATGCTGCCTACTATGCGTTGAGCAACCTCATCAAGGAAAGACCGGAGCTTACGCCGCAGTCATTGAACGCGCTGATTATTGCCCGTAACCTGGAGCGCGTAGGAGATCACGCCACCAATATTGCCGAGGACGTGATCTTCTGGGTCCGCGGTGCGGATGTGCGCCATGCAGGAGCGGCCCACACCTAAACAGCCGGCATCCTCCACCAGCGGAAGGCGGGAATCATCGGGAAGTAGAGGCCGAGCCGAATGGATGGCCGATCCGCGCTTGTCGACATCGTCCTTCCATATGTCTCCAGTTGCGCAGCATATCGTTGTTGTTCCTGGGAGAGAAATTCTTCGAGGCTGGATGCCTTGCAAAGAGCGGTTTTGTAATCCACGATCCACAAGCAGGAGTCAGCAGGAACAAGCGGTTCCGGGCCGGCGCGGAAGATGCGGTCGAGGCGAACGTTTGTGAAGTCCTCCTGGACCGCGGTAAGAGCGTGCTCGCTGGAGGCGTCCCTGTGGGAGCTTAGAATCCAGACTCCAAACGGATCGCGCAGAGTCAATCCAAGAGCTGTCTTGACTGCGCCGGCGGACTGATCGGCAGACTGGGGCGAGAGGCCATAACTGCGAAGGACTCTGCGGATTCGCAAGTCCCAGTTCTCGATCTCAAGAAGCATACCTGCGGGATCGGCGCCTGCCGCAAGTTCTTCGGCTATGAGTTCGAGGAAAGCATGAACAGCGGTTCCCAAAGCGCGAGCAGCAAATGAACCCTCTGGTCTGCTGAAGGAACCGGTTGTTGAGGATGTGGCAGGCGCCTTCCACGGAATGACTGGCTGGAGCCTGGCCGCGGGCTGGACGCCGAGCGGGAGCCGATGGAGGATTGCGCGGGCCGGAGGTTCAGCTTCGGCGGCAAGTCTGCTTAGGAGGTTATCTTCGCTCTGCGGCTGAGGAAAGTCGATGATGGGGCTCATCGAAGGGACCTGGTTCGCATGATTGAGGAAGTGCGGTTCGGCAGCAGGCCATGCTGCATGCAAGAGGCTTCCGGCCTTCCTTTCGATGCTTCCGTTCTTTTTTTCCGCGGGAGAGGCGAACAGATGCAGCTCTTCCCGCGCCCTGGTGCAGGCGACATAGAAGAGCCTGCGGGCCTCTGCCTGTTCACGAGCAGTCTGGATGCTGCTGAGCCATTTATTGAGGGCTTCGGCTCCCTCGCCCTTGCTTGCAATGGGGGCCAGCAGAACCGATGGCGTATTCTCCCCGGTATCTGTGATCTCATTCCACGCCAGCAGACGAGAGCGGTTGGTGCCGTTCCTTCTTTCGAGAGCAGGGATCAGGACGAGATCCCACTCGAGTCCCTTTGCGCCATGTATCGTCATCAGGTCCACGGCGCCGGGGATCGGCGGCGTTTCAGCATTCAGCGTGGAGAGGCGTCGATCCAACTCCGCAATGTCGATCGAACTGCGTCGTTCGAGTTGATCAAGCAGAGTGAAATACATCCTGGCGTTGGTGCGCTGCTCAGCGGTGAGCGGAAGGTCGCCGCCAAGGGAACGCCATGTGCGCTCCACGAGCTGCGATAGCGGGATACGAAGGCGCTGCCGCTGCGCTGCCTGCAGAATGGGCCAGATACGCGTCAGCCTTTCACACGCCTCCGGGCTGAGTTCCTGACCGCGGGTTCTGATCAGATCCTCGATCGATTCCTTGAAGAGAGACGCATCATCTTCCCCGGAAAGCACCTGAAGATCGGCAAGTTCGAGACCGCACCACGGGGCCCGCAGCACAGCGAGCCAGGCGACGCGATCGGCAGGATGCAGCAGCGCACGGGTGAGGGCGGACAGGTCCAGTACCTCGGGACGGTCATTCAGAAATTCGATTTTGACAGCGCGATAGGGGACAGGGGGTGTCTGCCGCTCGCGTTTCAGCTCCGCGATGATCTCTCGGAGATGAGCCCGATTGCGGACGAGGACGGCGATCTTCGGCTGTTTTCCTTCAGCAGAAGCCCGGGCCCGCCACTGATCGATGATGGTTCTGATCTCCAGGGCTTCGTGCTGGGCCTGTCGCCGGTGTGCGGGCCTGCGGTCTTCCTTGCTCAGGTCAGAGGGCAGGGAATGGACGTGCCAGCGAATCTCTTGCGAGTCCGATGCGCGTCCGCGTACCGGGTGGGCGGCAACATACGGAGCCTCGTCCGGGCGAGACTCGCTTGCGCTGGCAGGGAACAGGCGCGAGAAGTCTTCATTGAAGGAATGGACCAGCAATTCCTGTGAGCGAAAGTTTGCGGTGAGATACAAGCGGTCCAGAGGAATGTCGCCGAGCCGTTGTTGCTGCATGGTCTGAATGAAACGCTCGACCCGCGCCTGTCGAAATAGATAGATGGACTGCTTGGGATCGCCCACAAGGAGGATGGTCTGGCTGTGTCCGTCCCAGCCCTGGGTGAGGAGCTGGATCAGCTCGTACTGGCTGGTAGATGTGTCCTGCATCTCGTCGACGAGCAAATGCTGGAGGCTCATACCCATGGCTGCATCGAGCGAGGCGCCTTCATTTCGCAGAGCTGTGCGGGCGATAAGGCTGGGCTCGACAAAGTCGCACTCCCCGCGCTCGGCGAAGACGATCTGCAGCTCAGCCAATGCGCGGTACAGAACGCGGAAGAGCGCCTTGGCGATACGCCACTGGTTTGCTGGATACGTTGGGGGCGGCAGCGTCAAGAGCCTTCTCAGCGCGTCGCAGAGTTCATGATGCGTTTGAAGCTGCTCAAAGATCGCTTTGAGCTGCTTTCCTTGAACTTTCTCGATCTCGAATCCAAGATGATTCCTGTTGGTGCTCGATCGCCAGCCCTTCTCTGTGACCAGTAGATGGGCCAACGCTATCCAGTGGTCCAGGTCTTCGGCCGTCTGCCCAGGAGCATGGTGGAGCCTTGCACAGATGGCAATAGGAGATTCGCTCCCCTTATATCCATCGCAGCTACTCATCGCCGCTGCAAGCACTGAGAGCTCCTGTAGCAGGGGCGCAGGGAAGAGGCGTGAGATGCGAGAGAGTTCCTGGCAGATGACATGAACGAGTGTCTGTTCGATCTGAGGGAGCACCTCGCGATCGAGGTAGTCCTCTTCCAGCATCTCCTTGCCTAAAGGCACCAGCCGGCCCCACTGATCCCGGAGGCTTAACATCTCCGCGAGCAGCTTGCGTACCTGCGACAGGTTGCCGTCGCGATGAAGAAGTATCTCCTGGAGAGCTTTGTTGAGCGCTGCATCGCTGGCGCCAAGCTGCAAGAGCGTTCTTTCGGCCGCCTCGCGATACAGCGCGGAGGCATCTTCGACGGGCGCCAATGCAGCGCCTTCGGAGAGGAGCGGAAGGCTGCGGCTGATCTCCGAACAGACAGAGTCGATCGTGCGGATATTGAATCGATGAGGGTGGTCAAGCAGTCCCCATCCCAGTTGTTCATCACGGTCGAGGACTGCTCTGGCCAGCTCACGGCTGAGGCGCTCAAATTCACGAACTTGCGCTAAGGATTCGTTGGCTCGGCGCAACTCCTCAAGCACACGATCGCGTATCTCGCCGGCGGCCTTGACCGTGAAGGTAATGGCGAGGACCTGCTCGGGCTGCTCTACCGATGGAAGGGCGAGAAGTTTCAGGTAACGCTGAATCAACAGACCGGTCTTGCCGGAACCTGCGGGGGCCTCGACGATCCACGATCGTGTGACGTCGAGCGCCTGCTCGCGTTCCCGGTGATCCGGCGGCTGGCGGGGCACGCCATCCCGTTGCTGCGATTCGGAGGGGAATGCGAAGAGCTCAAGCATTTCCAGGGTTGACTGATGTTTCTTCATCAAGGTCCTCATCATAAGCAGCCGGATTCAGACGGCATAGGATTCGCTGGGCGCAGTGGTTGCATGTCTCCGGGTAGGCTTTCGGATCCACCTCTGCGTGTCCGCTATGAAAGTTTTCAGCCAGCGTTTGAAGGACTCGCTGCCATTTTTCCAGCTGATCTTCGAAGGACAACTCTCGCTTCTGCGGTACAGGCTGTTTCGCCTTCGCCTTCTGCAAAAAACTCTCGAACGCCATCTCGGACCCGGCTCGAATCTGCGCGAAGGCAACATCGGCGAGACGAGTGTCCGGTCGTGCCATCCGGCTAATGACGGCGTACAGCGGTAGCTGAGGCTCGTCGGGACGGTCCCCCTGCCACTGAGCGGCCTTCGCCGCGCCAGTCTTGTAGTCAATGATGACCTCGCCGTCGTCGGTCAGGTCCACGCGATCCACGCGGAGATTAAGCCGAAGCGGGCCGATCTGAGCATCTCGAATCTCCTCTTCGCTCTCCTTTACAACGAAAGGCGCGCGGTTCATCTCGATATCCAGCCATTTGTCGAGCAGATTCATCAAACGCGTTTCCTGCAGGTCGATGTACGCACCTTCCCACGGCGTACCGGCGGCTGCTCTTGCCTTTTGCAGACCGTGGCGGACCGAGAGGGACAGTACTTCCTGGCGTACCTGCGGCGACATCTCCTTGAGGACTGCCTGTGTGCCGACCTGCTTCCAGAAGTGCTCAAGAACGCGATGAAGTACGCTTCCGAGCTCTCTTGCGTCCAGGCCAAGCTCCAGTTCGCGAAGCTCAGAGGATCCGAGGCGTTTCTCTGCAAAGGCGCGAAATGGGCAGGCGGCTTGAAGCTTGATGATTTCGACGCCGCCTGCGGCTGCGAGTTCCGTCAATGGCTGCACCGGGACAAGATCCGAGAACTCTTCCAGGAGGACTGGCTCTGGTTCCTGATCCGGAGGGGCGAGCGCAGAGATCTCTGTCTTCAGGAGAGGAAGAGTACGCACAAGACCGGAGGCGCGCTGGGTCTCCTGGCCGATGTTCTTCGGATAGCTGAAGATGACCTGCCGTGCGCTTGCAGCCAGACGGGCGGTAATCTTGCGCGCGACTGCCTCCTCCACGCCCGAATTTGCGCCGGGCAGACCAAGATCGCGTTGCAGTGCCCACGGCAAGAGCGGATTTGCCGTGCTCTTGACCGGCCAATCCAGGTCACCGGCTCCCAAAAACCAGAGCGCGTCGAAGGTGCTGCCCGAAGCTTCGAGCGGCCCCATTACCTGCACGGGAGCCTGATGCGACTCCGGGGCGAAGACCGTCTGTTGAAGGAGGCGTTCGAGCTCGGCAAATATCTGCTCGAAGTTGCTCAGTCTTCCGTCGAAATCAAGCGTCGCCAGCAGGTCGAGCGTGCTCTCCCATCTTCTGAGCGCCTGGAACTCTGTGCTGTCCTCACCTGTTCCGCGGCGCCACCCGGCATCCTGGAGCCATTTGCGGATGAACGTCGTCCATTCCGTGTGGCTCCGCACCTCGTCAGGCGAGCCGGGGCGAGAGCGCATCATGGATGTCACAGCGCGCGACAGTTCGGGCATCCTGGAGCGATTTTCCGACTTCGACAGAGCATCGAAGACCCACTGCAGCGATATCTGTGGGCGAAGCACCCTGGCCCGGCGCAGATCGTAGGCATCGAACTTTGCCCGGCTGCTTCGTTCGGCTTCACTCATTGCAAACAGGGGTGAGACGAGCAATGCGCTGACACGCTCAAACGGGAGCGGCGAGGCGCACCAGGCCAGCAGATCCATCGCAGTCCGCACCATCGCGAGCTGGGAGAGTGGGACCCCAACGGAGAACTCATACGGTGCAGGCTGCCACGTGTTGCTGATGTTTTGTAGTTCGGGGGCGAGAATCTCCCGGAATGTCCGGTCAATCACGCTGCGACGCTCCTGCAGCGAGGTAGAGATCACAGCGATTCGGGAAGTCGGATTTTTTACCAGAAGGCTTCGCGCCCATCGCGCAGCCGCTGCTATCTCCCCAGCTTCATCTGGCGCTTCCGTCAGCAGCGTTTCGTCGGGCGTGAGAGAAAGATTCAGTATCTCGACGCTTACCCCCCTGGACGTCATTGCTGCGGTGATCGCACTTTGCGCAGGGAGCAGCTCATCGAACCCGACCAGGGCGACGGGGCCGAGGACAAGATCCTCCTTCTCGATGAGATACCTGAGTCTATTCTCGAGTCCGGCCCGTGGAAGAAGATGCCCGGCATGACACTGTCGTTCGAACTCTCGTGACCAGCGCTGGAAGGCCCTCGTCTCTGGCGTCGTCCAGCTATGCCGCGTGCGATCGAGCGCATCGCGCTGCGCCAAAAGTCGCCATGCGGTCGCTGCCAGCTCTGAAAGGGAGTCATAGGAGTGGAGGCCAGGAGGAAGACTGGAATCTGCGGCGATGATGCCACGCCACAGCGCGTGTTCCTGAGCCGAATTGAGTAGGATCTCTGAGACCTTCCCGCGGAGAAGCAGACGATTCCACATGCGGGTAACCCACATCTCCCACGGAAAGATCGACGCTGTATGCCAGCTGGCAAGGCCGGAATCCCTGTTACGTCGATCGAACGCCTGCCGAAGCGTCCGTGCAGCCCGCTGATTTGCGGTGACTACCGTGTGGCCGCGTTCAAGAGCTTCGGCGACCGGAGCTGGAAGCTCTTCTGCAAAGGATGTGGCATGCATGTACTTCAGGTTATACCCGCCCGCGAGAGGACAAAATCGTCCGTTCCGGTGGCTGCAACAGGGGGGCACTTTCGAAGGACGTATCATCGATACAGGAGTCTGTATCGTGTCCAGGAAGCAAACCTTTCCTCTTCTTATTCTTCTGCTTGGCATCTCAGGCATGTGCTTTGTGGGCTGCCATTCGACCTCGCCTTCGGCTTCGGCGCAGCAGGGCTCTGCCAGAACCTTTTCTCTGCGGGGAAAGGTGATTAGTACGGATCAGACGCACGTAACGCTTGCCCATGAGGCTATTCCCGGCTTTATGGAAGCCATGACGATGCCATACAAGCTGAAAGACCCTAGCATTGTGAGCGAGCTGCATCCGGGCGACACAATTACGGCGACGCTTCACGTCGTTCAGGATGAGGGTGGATTTCACGACGCAGAGATCGACAACATTGTTGTGGTTGCCCAGGCTCGCCCCGACTACAAGCCGGCGAAGCAGTATCACGTCCCGCAGGCGGGGGATGCCGTGCCGGACTTTGGGATGCTGAACCAGAACGGCCACACCATTCATCTGGATCAGTTCCACGGGAAGGTCCTGGTAGCTACCTTCATCTACACGCGGTGTCCGCTTGAAGACTATTGTCCGCGCATGACGCACAACTTCGCCGAGATCGACAGGACACTGGCGAAGGACCCTGCTCTGTATCAGAAGACGCATCTGCTCAGCATCAGCTTCGACCCCAAGTTCGACACGCCCTCCGTTTTAAAGAAGTATGGCCAGGCTTACATGGGTCGAAGCAACCGGGCTGACTTTGCTCATTGGGATTTTGCAGTTCCGCCAGCCGGGGAACTCGACCGGGTGCTCGAGTTCTTCGGTGTCGGAGTCACTCCTGGGGAGGACCAGACGCTGACGCATTCGCTTTCCACCGTGGTGATTGGAAAGGACGGCAGGATCGCTGCATGGTATCCCTCGAATGACTGGAAGCCCGAGGAAGTGGTGCAGGCGATCAGGAAGGCTGCTGCTTAGAGCAGCGCGCCCGCCTTAGCGACCACAGATATATGCCTCAAGATGCCGTATGGTCTCCTCCTGCTCGGAGATGATCCAGTTGACCAGGTCGCCGATCGAGACGATGCCTACTACTTTCTCTGACTCCACGACGGGAAGATGCCGCACCCTGTTCCTGGTCATGGCCATCATGCAGTCTCCCACTGTGTGTTCGGGTGATACGCAGAGGGCCGGAGCTCCCATGATCTCTGACGCCCTGGTATCGCGGGAGGATCTGCCCTGCAGGATGACCTTCCGGGCGTAGTCGCGTTCCGAAATCAGGCCGACCAGCTGCTCGCCTCGCATCACCAGCAGGGCGCCTACCTCCTTTTCGGCCATCATCTCCACGCAGTGGTAGACAGAAGTCTCTGGCGTCACGGACCATACGCCTCGCTTTTTGTTTCTGAGGACCGCGCCTACTTTTGTATTGAGCTCGCTCATGGATTCTCCTGACGGTCGCGCAGGCTTATGAAGCGGATGCGCTTCGAAACAGGCCAGAAGATTATCCCTTTGCGCTGTGATTGGCAAAGCCGAAAATGCCAACTGGAGAATCGCCGGAAAGAGCATTGACCTGCAATCAGTTATCCTTGAAATCGCCTACTCATTACGGTTTCTGCTGACAGAAGGAGTTTCAGTTCATGGCGAAGTTGACGATCGGATTCGGGGTTCTCCTGATCCTGCTGGCGGTAATTGGTTTCGTGGCGACGGGAAGCGCTCATCCTACGGCCCTGATACCGGCCGCGTTTGGAGCACTCTTCATCATCTTCGGTCTGCTTGCCAACACCCCCGATGCGAAGAAGCGGATGTTGTGGATGCACGTCGCTGTGACAGTAGGGTTGATTGGATTCCTTAGCACCCTCACGGCTGACGTCCAGGCGATCAAGATGTCGCATGGCACCGTCTACCCGCATCCGGCAGCGGTCCTTGAGAAGGCGGCCATGTCCTTGCTCTGCCTGATCTATGTGCTGTTATGCGTTCGATCCTTCATCAACGCGCGCGTTCGTCGCGCCTAGGCGGGGCAGCGCAAATGGTCTCATCCCGAGTGCGATAGCCAGCCAGGGCGTAGACTTTCTGTAAGATGCCCTCAATCAGTCCGTCCAGTTTCGGAGCTCCGGGAATGAAGGCTGCCGATCGTCCATCGCGCAGCCATCGCGCCATGTCGAATTCGCCTGCCAAACAGAAGCCCAATCTGCAGCGCGTCCTGCCAGAGATGTGGAAGCTGATGAGGCCTCGTCGGTGGCTGCTGGCCGGCAGCTTTCTGCTGATGGTTCTTAACCGTGCAAGCGGGCTTGTGCTGCCGGCGTCCACGAAGTTCCTGATTGACAATGTGATGGCGAAGCACATGCTTTTTCAGCTTCCCATCATTATTGGTGTGGTTGTCGCCGCAACTGCCATTCAGGGCGTCACGTCGTACACGCTCACCCAGTTGCTCTCAAAAGAAGGGCAGCGCCTGATTGCCGAGTTGAGAATCAAGGCACAGCAACATGTTGGGCGCCTTCCGGTCTCCTTTTACGATGCGAACAGGACAGGCGCACTGGTGGCCCGCATCATGTCCGACGTCGAAGGCGTGCGGAACCTCATCGGGACCGGAATCGTCGATTTTCTGGGCGGACTGCTTACCGCGCTGTTCGCCTTCGGCTATCTCATCCATCTCAGCGTGCAGATGACCATCGTGACCTTCATCATCCTGGTCCTCTTCGGTCTCATCCTGCAGCGCGCCTTCAAGACCATCCGCCCAATCTTCCGCGAGCGTTCCCGCATCAACTCCGAAGTGACCGGTCGGCTGACGGAGTCGCTGGGTGGGGTTCGCGTCATCAAGGGATATCACGCTGAGGGGAGCGAAGCAGAGGTCTTCGCCTCCGGTGCCCATCGGTTACTTGCCAATGTGATCTCGTCTCTGACCGCACAGTCGCTCATGTCGCTGGCTTCGACCATGGTTCTTGGAGTGGTGGGTGCACTGGTTATGTACCTTGGCGCTCACCAGGTGGTCGCAGGGCGGCTGACAACGGGCGGGTACGTCACCTACGTCATGTTTCTGGCGTTCATGATCGCGCCCATCGTGCAGCTTGTCTCGATTGGAACGCAGTTGACCGAGGCCGCCGCCGGGCTGGATCGCACTGCAGAGCTACTCTCTGAACAGACAGAAGATGCTGACCCGGGACGAGTAAGCAGCCTTGGACCGATTCGCGGCGAAGTGGTCTTCGATGATGTGACCTTTGCCTATGAGCCGGGCAAGCCGGTTTTGCATGGCATCAGCTTCGAAGCGCATCCGGGTACGGTAACAGCCCTGGTGGGCTCCTCAGGGTCCGGTAAGTCGACCATCATCTCCCTCATATGCGCGTTTCACACCGCTACGACCGGGCAAATCCTGGTGGATGGCGTCGACCTCGCAACGGTGCGGCTGGACAGCTATCGCAGCCAGCTCGGTGTAGTGCTGCAGGAGACGTTTCTCTTCGACGGAACGATCCGCGAGAATATTCTCTTCTCTCATCCCACGGCGACCGCGCAGCAGTTTGAGGATGCCTGCCGGATCGCCCGTGTGGATGAGTTCGCCACGCGCTTTCCGGAAGGCTACGAGACGATTGTCGGCGAGCGCGGCGTAAAGCTCTCGGGAGGCCAGAGGCAGCGACTTTCAATCGCGCGCGCCATCCTGGCAGATCCTCGCATCCTTATTCTCGACGAGGCGACCAGTTCTCTCGACTCCGAGTCAGAAGCTATGATTCAGGCGGGCCTGAACCACCTGATGCAGGGCAGAACCACGTTTGTCATCGCCCACCGGCTTTCGACCATCCGTCGTGCAGATCAGATTCTGGTGGTGGAGCAGGGAAATATTCTGGAGCGAGGAACCCACGAGTCGCTTTATGCGCTCGGTGGTCGTTACTTCGAGCTGTACACCCGGCAGCACGGGCTGGAGACGAATCTGTTCCTTGCTCCGGGCGAAGGCGACAAGGTTGAAGAGGCTGAGACGAGCGAAGTCTGACGCTCGCCCCAGCGATCCGAACTAGGATGTTATGCCCAGCTCCCGAAGAAGAAACGCGTAGTCGAAGGCGATCTCCTTCAGGTAATCGTAGCGGCCTGAGGCTCCGCCGTGTCCGGCGTCCATGTTGATGTGGAGCAGCAGGGGAGTGCCATTCTTCTTGATGGTCCTCAGCTTTGCTACATACTTTGCCGGCTCCCAGTACATCACCTGCGAATCGTTCAGGCTGGTCTTCACCAGCATCGCCGGGTAGTCGCCGGGCTTCAGGTTGTCATAGGGCGAGTAGGAACGCATGTATTCGAACGCAGCCTGCTCGTTCGGGTTTCCCCATTCTTCGTACTCCGCCACGGTCAGCGGCAGCGTGGCGTCGAGCATCGTGTTCATCACGTCGACGAAAGGAACGTGCGACAGGACGACTCGGAACAGCTCAGGGCGCTCGTTAACGACAGCACCCATCAGCAGTCCGCCTGCGCTTCCGCCTTCGACGGCAACCTTGTCCTTCGCCCCGTACCTTTGTGCGACAAGGCCTTCGACCACTGCGATGAAGTCCGTGAACGTGTTTCGCTTTTCCATCATCTTGCCGGCATCGTGCCAGGCGTCTCCAAGATCGCCCCCACCGCGGATGTGGGCGTACGCGAGCACGACGCCCCTATCGAGAATGCAGAGGCGTGCAGGGCTGAATCCTACCGGCAGAGGATACCCATAGGATCCGTAGCCATAGACGTAGATCGGACTTGTACCGTCCTTGTGGAAGCGATCCTTGCGATACACGATCGAGACAGGGATCTTCACGCCGTCAGGCGCGGTCATCCAGAGTCGTTCTGAGGCGTAGTTGGAGCGATCGAATCCTCCGGGAATCTCCTGCTCCTTCAGCAGCGCAGAGGTTCCGGCGGCCACGTCGTAGTCATAGATAGAGGCTGGGGAGACGAGCGACTGATAGCTATAACGGAACTTTGTCGTCACAAACTCACGGTTGACGTGCCCCATAGCCGTGTAGGTCGGCTCAGGAAATGCGATCTTCCGGGCGGCTTGAAGCTGATTGTCTGGTCCGAATCGAGCGACCGTCAAGGTGGTTAGGCCCTGCTCGCGCCGGGAGAGCACGCAGAAACTGTCGAAGACATTGAAGTCTTCCAGCGGAGAGGCCTTGTCTTCGGGAATGAACTCTGTCCATGCCTCACGACCGCTTTTTTCAACCGGCGCAGTGACGACACGGAAGTTCTTTCCGGTGTCGTTCACTCGGATGTAGAAGAGCCCGTGACGATGATCGACATAGTACTCCTGCTCATCCATCCGAGGAGCGATCACTTTGAAAGCACCGTCGGGCGTGTCGGCAGGCAGATAGCTGCACTCATTCGTGGTATGGCTGCCAGCCTCCATCAGCAGGTACTTGCGGTCCCGGGTCTTCCCCACGCCGAGATTGAAGCGCTCATCCTGCTCCTCATGGATCAACGTGTCGTCGGTGTTGGGTGCCCCTAATTTATGGCGGAACAGCTTGTCCTGCCGCTTCGTTACCTCATCTTCGGTCGTGTAGAACAGCGTCGTCGAGTCTTCCGCCCAGACCAGCGATCCGACACGTTCGGCAGTATCCGGGTACTCGGTTCCGGTCGTAAGGTTGCGGATATAAAGGGTGTACTGACGAAAGCCGGTGTTGTCGGTCGAGTAGGCCAGCTTCTCTCCATCAGGGCTAACGCTCATGCCTCCTACGGACATGAAGGTCTGCTTTTCGGCCAGTTGGTTGACGTCCAGAATGACCTGTTCGGGCTGGGCCGGGTCGTGGCTTTCCCCGACAGCCTTGCGCCGGCAGTGAATGGGATACTGGCTGCCCTCGACGGTTCGCGTGTAGTAGAACCAGTCACGCTCACGGAAGGGGACGGATTCGTCCGTCTCCTTGATGTGCGACAGCATCTCCTTGTAGAGCGTCTCCTGCATGGGTTCCGTCGGCTTCATCATGGCCGCCGTGTAGGCGTTCTCCGCTTCCAGATACGCGATGACCTCAGGCGACTCCTTTGTGCGCATCCAGCGATAATCGTCCTCCAGCGTGTGGCCGTGTATGGTCGTCGGCGTGGGTTCGCGGCGTGCGATCGGCGGTGTCAGGGCGGAAGAGGAGATGGTTTCGGTCGTGTCAGGCATGGGGGTGAGCTCGGTGATTTTTTCCATCGCTCAGAAAGGATACAGGCTTCCCGGAAGCGATGCGGGCAACCCGATGGCTGCCTGCACGCACTCATGAAGAAACAACAATCGGTTGCATCCTGGTGCTTCAGGACTAGAATGATGCGGCCGAAGGAGGCCCCTCTGATGAAGGCTCTTGTTCTTCCTGTCGTTGCTATCTGCTCGTTGATTCTCCCATCCAGCACATTACTGGCCCAATCCGATGTCATAGGGCAGCTCCCCACGCAAACAACACCTTCCAATCAGCCGGGAAGACCCGCTTCGCCGAGTCCTTCGATGATGGATTCCAGCGGAGCACCCAACGAGACACCGCAGCAGATGAAAGACAAGATGTTCCTTCATGAGGCGATCGAAGGCGGACTCGCAGAGATAGCCCTGGGGAATCTCGCTGACCAGAAGAGTACCAACGATGATGTCAAGGCCTTCGGTAAGAGGATGGTCGAAGACCACACGAAGCTGAATCAGCAGCTCTCGCAGGTGGCGGATACAATTGGCGCCCGTGCACCGAAGAAGATGGGCAAGGACAAGCAGGCAGAGTATGATCGGCTTGCCGCCCTTTCAGGGGATGACTTCGACAAGGAATACATCACCCTGATGGTGAAGGACCACCACAAGGACCTTCGCGAGATGCGGATCGAAGCAAGAACGACCCAGGATGCGGATCTCAAGGAGGCGCTGGGCGAGGGGGCGCCGATGATTCGCGATCATATGGTCACCGCCGACCGGATCGCCCATCAGCGTGGAATACCGATTCCGGAGCATCGGCATCATCCTCCGGAGCCTGGCGCGTCTGCGCCATCCCAACCACACCAGTAAATTCAGCCGGCCGCTTCCGGCAGCAGGTCCAACAGAGCTCCAAGCGTAGAATGAGTGGGATATGGTTCGCCTTCCACGATGGCTGGGAATAGCCTTACTGATCCTTCTGCCGATCGCAGTACAAGGGGAGTCGGTCAAGTCCCTCCCCGCTCCGACGGGTTATATCAATGACTTTGCCGGAGTCATCTCTCCTGCAACGAAGCAGCGGATGGAGGCGCTCTGTAGCGCGGTCGACCGCCAGGCCCATGCCCAGATCGCCGTCGTTACCATTAAGACGCTCGATAACGATCAGACCATTGAAGAGTTCTCCACCGAACTTGAGGACAAGTGGGGCGTGGGGAACAAGGACGATCGCGGAGTCCTGATGGTCCTGGTGATGAAGCCTCGCAGGGGGCGGATCGAGGTGGGCTATGGACTCGAAGGCATTCTGAACGATGCCAAGGTCGGCGATATCGGCCGGTCCATCGTTCCCGCTGCCAATCGAGGTGACTACGATGCGGCGGTTACTTCCGGGGTGCAGCAGCTGGCGGGGATTATTGCGCAGGACGCCGGAGTGACCCTGGATCTTCCCCAGAGGCAATATCAGGGACAGCACCAGCCGCGGGGTCAGCCCGTACAGGTCAGTCCGCTTCAGCTATTGCTTGGTGCAGGCGCCGTTATCTTCCTTCTTGTGATC